>Ga0181596_10000069_pt1 | contig 91398 bp, 79 predicted proteins | sample 041ome_6_FD_148655 | JGI IMG/M metagenome (GOLD analysis project Ga0181596, IMG submission 148655) | Coastal salt marsh microbial communities from the Groves Creek Marsh, Skidaway Island, Georgia - 041402US metaG (spades assembly) | ecosystem: Environmental > Aquatic > Marine > Intertidal zone... | reverse complement strand
AGGATCAAACTCTTCATCGTTGTTTGTTAAATAATTTCTAACAACCGTAATAAAAACTCTTTCCCGAACTCTTTTTAAGGATAATTTAATTCAATCTTATTGTAAAACCATATCGCTATGATTCTACGCGCTGTCTTTTCAATATGTCTATGAACTTGTTTATTAGTATCGCTCTGTCTCCCAAAGCGGGTGCAAATATAGAACGAGTTTTTCGATTTAAAAGGCTAAAATAAAAGTTTTTTATTTTTTTTTTCGCTCCTTTATCAAAAGCACTTAAAACCAGTGATTTGCATCCTCAAAAAAAATGAGGGAAATAAAAATAGTACAAACAAATGAAGCTAACAAGAATTATGGGGACTTTTTTTTAGTCTTCCATTTATTATACAACTTGGCAAAATCATAATTCAAAGCAGAAGCTTGATACTCTAGCTTATTCTCTACAAAAGCCCTTTGAAGAATGTCTTCTATAAGATAATCTTCCTGTACAAGATCTGGGTGAAACTCTTCTTTCAAAGAGATCTTAAACATTCTTGCTGTGGTGCTATACCAAAAAGCACGCCAACCAGAGCGCAGGTCTTTCACTAAATCATATGAAGATGAACCCGTTTGTCTAAAAATTAGTTTAACAAGAATCTGGCCCTCAGATCGCGTAAGCTTTTTTAATTCATCTGAGAAGGTGCCTTCTATATACTTTTGCATTTGCTTGGTGTATTTCTTTTTCTTTCTATTAGAAGAAAGCTGCGAAATACTGTCCTGCAAGCTTGTGAGTTTCTCAGCAGCCAACTTAGCATATGGATAGACTTTGATAGTTCTACGTTTAAGCAGTAAATACCTGTAAATCTCTTGGGTAGACTGAAACTTCAAGTCTGCGAAAACAACCACTTCATTTAGAGGAATAGAAGAAGAGAAATAGGCGTCTCCTTGGAGTTTCACAAATTCCTTTTGCGTTTGACTTTGCGGTATAGTGTCTTGAGCAGAAGAAACTCCACTACACATAAACATCAAAACAATTATACAAAGCTGTTTCATACGCTTTAAAAGCCACTTTAATTTGTTTACAAAATTAAGGATAAAGAACAGACAACAGTGCTAAATAAAAGTGAATATTATTACATTAGCAACAAATTTAGAATCATGGAACACAAACCTATAATGACCGACGCTTCTCAAGCGTTTTTAGAAAAATATCTCAATAATGCAGCACCTACAGGTTACGAATGGGAAGGACAAAAGCTGTGGATGGATTATTTAAAACCATATGTAGACACCTTTATTACAGACACATACGGATCTGCAGTAGGAGTAATAAACCCAGACGCTCCATTTAAAGTAGTCATAGAAGGCCATGCAGATGAAATTTCATGGTATGTAAATTTCATCACGGAAGAAGGACTTATCTACGTGATAAGAAACGGGGGATCCGACCATATTATTGCTCCGTCTAAATGGGTGAACATTCACACTGACAAAGGTATTGTTAAGGGTGTTTTTGGCTGGCCAGCAATACACACCAGGAAAAATGACAAGGAAGACACTCCAAAATTAGACAACATATGCATTGACATTGGTGCTAAGAACAAAAAGGAAGTATTGGAAATGGGGGTCCACGTAGGTTGTGTAATTACATATCCAGATACTTTTCAAGTGCTCAATGGCAATAAGTTTGTATGTAGAGCAATAGATAATCGGGCGGGTGGTTTTATGATCGCAGAGGTAGCGCGATTGTTACATGAAAATAAGGTGAAACTTCCATTTGGATTGTATATCACCAATTCTGTTCAAGAAGAAATTGGTCTAAGGGGAGCAGAAATGATTACTCAAACCATAAAACCTAATATCGCTATTGTCACAGATGTTTGTCATGACACCACTACCCCAATGATCGAGCAAAAAGTACAAGGGCTTACCCAGCTTGGAGATGGTCCTGTAATTTCATATGCGCCAGCGGTGCAAAACAAATTAAGGGCTAGAATCATTGAAACAGCTGAGAAAAACAATATACCATTTCAAAGAATGGCTTCTTCTAGATCAACAGGAACAGATACAGATGCCTTTGCATATAGCAACGGAGGGGTTGCTTCTGCACTTATCTCACTGCCTTTAAGGTATATGCACACCACCGTAGAAATGGTTCAAAAAGAAGATGTAGAGAATGTCATTAGACTCATATATGAAACGCTTCTAACCATCAAATCTGGAGAGACATTCAGCTATTTTGACTAAATCAAAAGCGTATTGAATAAAAAAAGCATCCAAAATAGGATGCTTTTTTTATATATAAAACTTTAAAAGGTATTTAAAAAATAGCTGCAATAGCCTCCATTTCATCTAAAGAATACTCCATCTGTTCTCCACTATCCATATGCTTTAGCACCAAGATATTTTTTTCAACTTCATGAGCTCCTAAAAGCGCTACGTACTGTGCACCTTTTTGGTGGGCGTATTTCATTTGCTTTTGCATCTTACTCGCGGAGGGATACAAGTCACAGGAAATTCCTAATTTCCTTAGCTTATGCACCAATGTCATGGCTTTCAAAGATTCTGAATCCCCGAAATTCACAAAAAACACTTGCGGTCCGGCCAAAATAGCCTCCGGAAACAGATCCAAAGCCTCTAAAACCAAATAAATACGGTCCAGACCAAAGGAAATTCCTACTCCACCCACATTCTGAAGTCCAAAAATTCCGGTGAGATTATCATACCTACCTCCTCCTCCAATAGACCCCATAGAGACCCCCTCAGGAGCAGAAACTTCCAAAATAGTCCCGGTATAATAATTAAGCCCTCGGGCCAGCGTCACAGAAATAGATACGGAAGAGACAGAAAGATTTGTGCGAGACAATGCCTCTAAAACATAAGCCATTTCAGAGACCCCTTCTAGGCCTACGGCAGATGTCGCTAAAAATGAGGAGAGCGTATCCAAAATAGCCTCATTAGTACCTTTTAAGTCAAACAAAGGAGCCGCCATATTAACGGCTTCCTGTGAAATACCCTTTTCAAGCATTTCAACAGCCACTTTTTCTGGACCTATCTTATCCAGTTTATCCAAAGCTACCGTAAAGTCAATGAGTTTGTCTGTGGCTCCAATTACAGCTGCTATTCCACTGAGTATTTTTCTATTATTTATATGAATAACCACCCCCTGGAGACCTAAATCTGAAAAAACAGCGTCGTATAACTGTATCAGCTCTACTTCTTGAAGTAGAGCGCTAGAACCAACAATGTCTGCGTCACATTGATAAAACTCTCTAAACCTGCCCTTTTGAGGCCTGTCGGCACGCCAAACCGGTTGAATCTGGTAACGCTTGAAAGGAAAATCAATCTCGTTTTGGTGCATGGCTACATAACGCGCAAAAGGAACAGTCAAGTCATAACGAAGGGCTTTCTCCGAAATTTGAGGTGTTAATGACCTAATGTCCTTAGAAGCTAACTGCTCGTCTGAAACTTTAGACAAGAAATCTCCAGAATTTAAAATTTTAAAAATCAACCGATCCCCTTCCTCACCATATTTCCCCATAAGGGTGTCATAATTTTCAAATGAAGGTGTCTCTATTGGGTTAAAACCATAAAGCTCAAATTGACGCTTTATACAAGACATGATGTAATGTCTCTTATTCACTTCAATAGGAGAAAAATCTCTAGTACCTTTTGGTATTGTTGGTTTTTGAGCCATATAAATTTAATTCTAAAAGCGTGTTATAAAAAAGTAAATATCGGTTTAATCTATAAGATTGTCAAACCACTGGTATAATTCGCCCTTAGTGATACTAGCCCCTTGTTTAATTAAATCGAATAACTCTGAGTTTCTGGGGTTTTTGTATGCTTTTGCGGCGGACAAATACTCCACAAAATCTCCCTGATAATTTTTCTTAAACCAAGCAAATCCAGTGGTGGTATTTAAATCAATGTCTGGATTGAGGACTTTAATCGAAATGAGTTTAATCTCTTTCTCAAGTGCCTCAAATAAATGCATGTGTTGGGCACTTATATTTTCTAAATAGGAAACCTTGTTTAACACACCTTCCCAAATTAAATCACTAAAAACGTCTAACTCCTCCTCAGCTACTTCTGGCTTTTGGACTTTAATCTCCTCCCACTCAGTTGCTGTAATAGACTGGGTGGCCAAGAAATTGATGAATTCTGGGTGCAACTCTTCTAATTGCTCTTTGGTTAAACGGGTATATTTCATTTTGCAAAAATAAAAAAGGCGGTGTAAAAACACCGCCTTTTTTTAATTACATTTAAAAAAATGTTATGCTTCAGCAATTACTTCAAAAGCAATGTCTACAATAACTTCTCTATGTAAACGAACCTGAGCAGTATATGCTCCTGTGCGCTTTATAGTTCCACCTGGTATGGTAATAAACTTTTTTTCAATCGCTTGTCCTGCTTTTTCAAAAGCAGCAGCAACATCTATGTTTGAAATAGATCCGAATAATTTATCCCCACCCGCAGTTTTGGCGGTAAGCTTAATCTCTAATTGTTTCAATGCTTCTGCCAATTTATTGGCTTCTGCAACAACTTTTTTCTCTTTATGTGCTCTTTGCTTTAAATTTTCTGCCAATACTTTTTTAGCAGAAGAAGTAGCCATAGCAGCCAATCCATTAGGGATTAAATAGTTTCTACCGTATCCGTTCTTCACGTTTACAATATCATCTTTAAAACCTAAGTTCTGTACGTCTTCTCTTAATATAAGTTCCATGATGCGTTGCTTTTATTTTAATAAATCACCTACGTAAGGCATTAATGCAATGTGACGCGCTCTTTTTACAGCAGTAGCCACTTTACGCTGATATTTCAATGAAGTACCAGTTAATCTTCTAGGCAAAAGTTTCCCTTGCTCGTTTACTAACTTCATTAAAAAATCTGGATCTTTATAGTCTACATATTTAATACCAGACTTTCTGAAACGACAATATTTCTTCTGTTTGTTTGTATCTATGTTTAACGGAGTTAAATACCTGATTTCTCCGTCTTTTTTACCTTTTGCTTGTTGTTCTATAGACATAATAATTAGGCTTTAGTTTGTAATTTAACTCTTCTACGCTCTGCCCAAGAAATGGCATGCTTGTCTAATTTCACAGTTAAGAATCGCATAATACGCTCATCTCTTCTGAACTCTTGCTCATAAGGAGTAATTACCTCTCCAGGAGCAGTGAACTCAAACAAATGGTAAAAACCACTTTTTTTGTGCTGAATAGCGTAGGCTAATTTTTTTAGCCCCCAATTTTCCTTAGCTACCATTTTGGCGCCTTTACTAATTAAGAAATCCTCAAATTTCTTAACTGTTTCCTCTATCTGAGTATCAGACAGAACGGGATTTAAAATGAAAACAGTTTCGTAATGATTCATATGTTATATAATTTAAGTCTGCAAAAGTAAGTCTTTTTTCTGTATATGCAAAAAATTTACAAACTCTAGTGAATTTAAACACTAACGAATCTAATTAACCTAATTACTTATCTGTTTAACGATTTTTTTGCTTCAAACTAACTCCCATAAAATACAAAAACAACAGATTAAATTAGTTTCACAACATTATAGCCTAAGTTCACATCATTTTTAATGAATAGGTTAAAAGTTTAAATACATTGTATAAGAACCCAATGAAAAACCTATTTAATATGTCAAAGCTAAAATGTGTTATTGTAGAAGATTCAGAAATTCAAAGAATCACTTTAGAGAGAATTATTAAATCACATCCAGATCTTGTGCTAGTGATAAGTTTCAGAAATGCGATAGAGGCAAAAAACGGTATTAACAACAGATCCATTGACCTGGTGTTTTTAGATATAGAAATGCCTTTAATTTCAGGTTTTGAATTATTAGAAACCTTAAACTACAAACCTCAAGTAATTGTTATAGCGGGGAAAACAGAACACGCTCTCAAAGCCTTTGAATATGACGTTACTGACTTTTTACAAAAACCTATTCAACAAACTAGGTTTGATCTAGCGATAAAAAGAGCCATGTTAAAATACGAGCAAGATCACCATAATAACGACTCTGAAAATCAAATTTTTATCCGATCTAAGAGAAATAAAAAGAGAGTTAGTTTTGGAGAAATTAAATGGATTGAAGCAAAAGGAGATTATGTAAAAATAGTCACTCTTGACAGTCATGTATTAGTGCTTTCTTCGCTTAGAGCATTCCATGATTTACTTCCAAAAGACACCTTTATAAGAATTCACAAATCTTTTGTTGTTAACATTGAAAAAATAGATCGTTTCAATGCTAGAGAAGTGGCTATTAGTGGTCAGGTTATTCCTGTAAGTAGGGCAAAGAAAAATTGTTTGTCAGAAGCCATGAAATTTATGTGAAACGGCTAATGCGTTAACAATTTTAAAATAAATGGTACAATAAGTGCTGCAGTATATTTAGAAAGAAATAACCCTCAATGATCAGGTTTAATAAGGGTCCACATTAAAGACAATTCTCACCCCTTTAAAAGGACCTACTGCATTAAAGGATTTTTCTAACCTAAGCAAAGAACTTTTCACTTGCTTAAGGGCATACTGTGGGGGTACTTTTAAAAGAATGTGTTTTATATATTGGTTTCTAACCCTAGAGACAACCGGAAATTCAGGCCCCAAAATACCGGTCTTAAATATATTCCACAAACCCTTTGCAAACCAATCTGAAGCATCGTTCAATTTGTTATAGTCTTTATGCTTTAGCGTTATTTTAATGATTTTGTTAAAAGGAGGGTATTTATATATCTCTCTCTGATACAATTGCTCCCTACACATGGATTGAAATTCATAAGTAGTTACCTGTTGGAGTATTTGATGTTCCGGATGGTAGGTCTGAATGAGTACTTTTCCTTTTTTTTCCGTTCTACCTGCACGTCCAGCTACCTGAGTGAGTAATTGGAAAGTTTTTTCATGCGCCCTAAAATCAGGAAAGTTCAGCAATGAATCTGCAGCCATTACTCCTACCAAACCAACATCTCTAAAATCTAATCCTTTACTTAACATTTGGGTACCTACAAGTATATCTATTTCATGTTGCTCAAAGCGATCAATAATTTGCTGGTAACCATCTTTAGCCCTAGTGGTATCTAAATCCATTCGGCCTACTTTAGCATCAGGGAAAAGAGTCTCCAAAGAAGCTACTACTTGTTCTGTGCCAAAACCTTTTGTAGATAAATCTAGGCTACCACAAGAGGTGCATTGTGACTTTTTGTGTTCTTCATATCCACAATAATGACAACGAAGTACCCCAGCATTTGAATGGAAGGTTAAACTCACATCACAACTTTTACAATTAGGGGTGTGACCGCAGCTAAAGCATTCAACTACAGGAGCGTATCCCCTCCTATTTTGAAATAAAATCACTTGCTCCCCAGCAGACAAAGTTTCTTTAATAGCCCACCTTAGTGGCTCTGAAAAATGAAACTTCATTTTTTTCTTCTTGTATTGCTCCTTGAGATCTATTAGATTAATACTAGGCATAGAAATGTTGGAATGCCTTTGAGTCAATTCTGCTAAACCGTACTTTTGCTGAAATACATTTTGCATTGATTCCAAACTAGGTGTTGCTGAGCCTAAGACAATAGCCGCCTGCGAAATATGAGCCAAAACAATCGCTGAATCTCTAGCATGATACCTAGGTGCTGGATCAAACTGTTTGAATGAATTCTCATGTTCCTCATCTACAATAACAAGGCCTAACTTTTTAAAAGGCAAGAATAGTGCAGATCTAGCGCCAACAATTAGTTGCGCCTTGTGATTTTCATGGAGCACATTTTGCCAAACTTCTACACGCTCTTGCAAGTTGTATTTGGAATGATACACAGAGACCGAAGTGCCAAAATAGGACTGAAGTCTGGTAATAAGCTGAGTTGTTAATGCAATTTCAGGGAGTAAATACAACACCTGTTCCCCCTTTAAAAGGGTTTCTTGAATTAAAGCCGCATACACTTCTGTTTTTCCAGAAGCAGTAACACCATGTAAAAGCGCAACTTTTCGTTCCTTGAAATGAGACTTAATTGCTGCCAACGCTTCTAATTGTGAAAGATTTAAAGTTTTAATAGGTGCCGTTTTAAAATCTGAATCAAGTTCAACACGATCTATCCGCTTTTCTGATTTTTGTAATACCCCTTTAGAAATAAGTCCTTTTAAAGCAGCAGGACTTAGTCCATTCCTTCTAATATCGAAGTCGGTAATTACTTTTGAATGAGATACCCTTGAAATAAAGAAATTTAAAACCTCTAACTGTTTTGGTGCATTTTTAAGTGATAACACTAAAGATTCAACACTTTTAATATCTGAGAGGAAATGTTTTGGAAAAGAGTATTCGTTTCTAAATTTTGGTTTATAGCGTGCCGTGAGTTGCTCCTCTACAACAACAAGTCTTAGGGATAAGAGCACCTCTATAATATTAAAAACATTATCCTTTGGAACTAAAGTACTCAAAGTTTGAATAGGAAGTGATACTTCTGAGGACAGTGCATCCAAAACTATGTAGGCATTATCCGAAAGATCTGCTGTAAGTATATCGTGCTCCTTTTGTAAGATATCTGAGCGCCTTAGATGGGTCTCTCCTTCTAAAATCAGTGCAGTGGGTACCGCCGTTTTATATACCTCACCTAAACTACACATATAATAACCTGCCATCCAAGACCAATGCTTCAATTGTATCTCAGTAACAATAGGGGTCGCGTCTAAAATAGAAAGTATCTTTTTTGGTTCATAAGAGCCTTCAAAAGTATTGCTAAGAGAATAGACCAATGCTGTGTAAACCTTAGATTTACCAAAAGGAACGGCTAGCCGCATTCCAGGCACAAGAAATTGGTATTCTGACTGTGTTAATTCATATGTAAATAATTGCCTTAAAGGCAGGGGAAGAATTACAGAAACAAAATACCTCATATTGAATCTTTCCTTCTTTTGTCAATACCACTCCTCAATGAAAATAAACTTATATTAAGTTCAAATCCTAAAAGCAAAATATTTGAGTTAATCCATATGTAAAACATCAGTATCAAAAGCCCTCCCAAAGCCCCATACAACTGATTATAGGTGGAGAAATTATCTATATATATTCCAAAAAAATAAGAGGTAGACAAAAACAATACAGTGGTCATAAAAGCCCCAATGGAAAAAAAATTGGTCTTTGTAGTCTCTGCCGTTCCAAAGAAATATAACACAGCCGTAATTAGATAAAAAACACCTGCAAAAAAAACAGTTTTTAACCAATAAACCAATTGCAATTCTTGATCTACAGAAGTATAAGGATCACTTTTTGAAAAGTCAATCATATAATCTAAAATGTAAAATTCAAAATAAACATATCCTATAGCACCTAATATAAATAGCAAGGACAAAAAAAGTCCTACAGCCAGCGCAAATAAATATTGCTTTAAAAAGTTTCTACTGAGTTTTGTATGGTATGAGTTTTCAAACCCGCCAAAAATCGCGTTAACTCCATTGGCCATTAAAAAAATAGACACCAAAAACGAGGAAGACAAAAGACCAGACTGTTTTTGCTGCTTAATTTGATTAAAAATTTCAGAAAAATAATCTCCCGTTGCTGAAGGTAAAAAAGATTCCATAAACAAAAACAATTGCTCGTCGAATGCCTGGTCACCAATTTGAATGTACGGAATAATATAAGGTACCAGTGTTAATATAAATATAAGTAACGGAAATAGTGCAGTAAAAAGTGAGAAAGAAATGGCACTTGCCCTTGTAGAGAGTGCTCCTCGAATAATACCCAATAAATACATTTCAATGAGGTCATATGCAGATAAACCTTCAAAACCAGGTAACTGAACTTTTTTAAGTAAGGACAACATGGTTCTAAGTAGGGGTATTTTTTGAATTTTTATCTCAATCTCCTTTGACATAGTAAACGAAAAGTCTTTGGGCTAAATTAATAAAAACAAATACCTTTGTGGGCATATCTGATTAAAATGACTATTCAACTAATTGCTGTAGGCAAGACAGACCAAAAAGAACTTCAACACCTTATAGATGTTTATGTTTCAAGACTCAAACATTATGTTAGTTTTGACATAAATATTATTCCAGATATAAAAAACAGTAAAAATCTAAGTGAATCTCAGCAAAAATTAAAAGAAGGTGTTCTTATTTTAAAGCAAATAATCCCCTCAGATATCCTTATCCTTTTAGATGAAAATGGAAAAAGTTATGATTCAATAGCATTTTCAAATTACCTTCAAAAGCAAATGTTAAGTGGTCAAAAACAATTGGTATTTGTAATTGGCGGACCCTATGGGTTCAGTGAAGAAGTATACCAGAGAGCAAATGGAAAAATTAGCCTTTCTAAAATGACATTTTCACATCAAATGATACGTCTATTTATGGTAGAACAGTTGTATAGAGGGTTTAGTATTTTAAAAAATGAACCCTACCACCACAGGTGAAATAATTTTATACCATTAAAGCTACCACTTTAATACAATACCCTTTTAGTATAATACCCTAAATTTAATAGTATTAGGTATTTCCTTAAGTGCTTTGATAACTTCTTTATTATAGCCTTTATCCAAATCTGAAATTACATAACCGACCTGAGCATCAGTAGAGAGAAACTGACCACTAATGTTCATGTCAAAAGACGCCAACACTTCATTGATTTTAGCCATTATCCCTGGAACGTTTTTATGAATATGTAAAAACCTATGGGCATTTTGTTGCTTTGGCAATCTAATATTTGGAAAATTCACAGCGTCTACCGTATTTCCAGAATTCATATATTCCATTATCTTATTGGGCACAAAGTTAGCAATATCTCTTTGTGCTTCTTCTGTACTTCCCCCAATATGAGGGGTTAAAATGACATTTTCCATTCCTTGGAGCGCGGTCACAAATGCCCCATTACTTATAGGTTCTTCAGGATAAACATCTACTGCAGCTCCACCCAAATGGCCAGATTTTAATGCACCAACCAAGGCTTCAATATTTACTACAAACCCTCTTGAAAGATTCACCAGTAATGCTCCTGGCTTCATAGCGTCAAAAGCATCTTTATTAAAGAAGTCTTTATTTGCCTTGTTGTCATCTATATGCAAGCTTACTACATCTGAAATTTCTAAGAGTTCATTTAAATGATCACATTTTGTAGCGTTACCTATAGACAACTGATCATTTACATCGTAAAAGTAAACATGCATTCCCATAGCTTCCGCCAAGACAGATAATTGCTTACCAATATTTCCGTAACCAACAATACCTAAATTTTTCCCCCTTACTTCTCTTGAGTTTGCAGCTGTCTTGTTCCATTGTCCATTGTGAATTTCTGTACTTCTTGGGAAGATGCTCCTCATTAACATAATAATCTCACCAATAGCTAATTCCACTACAGATCTCGTGTTACTATATGGAGCATTAAATACAACCACTCCTTTTTTCTTGCAAGCGTCTAAATCAATTTGAGTAGTTCCAATGCAAAAAGCGCCCACAACCATTAATTTATCTGCTGCTTCTAAAACTTTCTGTGTGAGTTGTGTTTTTGATCTAATTCCCAAAACATGGACGCCTTTAATCTTCTCAATTAAGGCGGTTTCATCTAAACTTGTTTTTACCAACTCCACTGAAAAACCATCCTTAGAAAGCTTTTTGAAAGCTTCGGGGTGAACATTTTCTAGTAATAAGACTTTGATTCTATTCTTGGGGTAAGAGATGTTTCTGGGAAGGTCATTAACGAATAAAAACTCATCTAAATTTGGGGTTACATGATCTGCATTTGCAGTTGCTTTATCTCTAGATACATTTTCGGTATAGGCAAAAAACTTATCAGCAATACCTGCTTCTCTCATCACATAATCGCTGTAACCATCCCCAATTACCTGAACTTCACCTTCTAAATTCATTCGCTTCAGGCACTCAATTTTTCCGTTGTGAGAAGACAATACATTTTCTTTATCAAAGCCTGTAATATTACCCTTTTCATCATAGGTAAATGTATTGGCATATACTTTATGGGCTGGTATATTATATTTTGCTACAATGGGTTCTATAAATTCCTTGAAACCGCATGAGATAATGTATATATCTTCAGAATAATTCTCAAAAAACTCTTTGTTTCTCACTATAGACTCAGACACTTTATTTTGTAATTCTTGAACCAAAGTATCCAAATCTGATTTATTGGCATTTAACAAAGACAGCCTTCTCTCCAAGGATTCTGTGAAGGAAATGTCCCCATCTATACCAAGGTTTGTGATAGCTTGGATTTCTGAAACTACTGCGTCTTTTTCAGGCTTATTAGCTAAAGTAATTTCAGCCAAAACATCTAATGCTTCTACACTTGTCAAAGTACTGTCAAAGTCAAAAACGTATTTCTTACCCACGATAAGGAATTTTAAATTAAAGGTTAAAAATAGCTAATATTTATGCTATACAAGCGCTTTACCTATTCATTTTTAAAGGAGTTATGCACATAACAAACAATATTCACAAAAATGTAATTTAACAAGCAAAAACACACAATTCCAAAATAAAACCTTGGCTTTATTGAGAATTTACAACAGAGATGAGGAGATAAATTTGAAGTATCTTTGAAAAAAATATTTTAGATGAAACTCATTTTTGCTACACACAACCATAACAAACTCTCTGAAATAAAATCTCAACTCCCTAATAATATTGAAATACTTTCGCTAAAGGATCTGTCATTTAATCAAGAGATCCCTGAACCATACCACACATTAGAAGAAAATGCCGCAATTAAAGCAAATACTATTTTTAGATGCTTTAACGAAGCCTGTTTTAGTGACGACACTGGATTATTCGTTCCAGCTTTAAATGGCCTGCCTGGGGTAAAGTCTGCAAGATATTCAGGACCCAAAGCTACTCCGGAGAGCAATATGGATAAATTACTTAAAGCCCTTGAAAATATAACCGATAGAAAAGCTTATTTCCAAACAACCATTGCATTAAAAACAAAAGCAGAAATAAAATACTTTACAGGAAAGGTCCATGGTACTATAGCTTTGGATAAAAAAGGGAACGGAGGTTTTGGATATGATCCTATTTTTATTCCAGATAATTACACAAAAAGCTTTGCTGAGTTGCCCCTAGAGATAAAACAAAAAATTGGACACAGAGGCAAGGCAATTAGGTCACTAATCACCTATCTTAAAAAACATAAGTTTCAAGAAATATAACAATAAAACCTTGAATGCTCAGTAAAATCAGTACATTACAGCCCATAACTTAAGCTTTAAGTTTCAAGGTATAGTGGTTTATTTTTTGTAGTTTTGCAACTTCAAATAACGCCGCTAGTATAGCATGTGTTGCGCTGAGTAAAAGGTTAGTAAAAGGTTAATCGCTCTATGCAACAGACATATTTGCGATTAAACATTTAAAAATGATACCATTTTCAGAATTAGGGCTACAAGAGTCCCTACTCAAAGCTATTGAAGATTTAGGCTTTGAAAACCCGTCAGAAGTACAAGAAAAAGCCATTCCAATTTTATTAGCAGACCACACAGATTTAGTGGCACTTGCACAAACAGGTACTGGTAAAACAGCTGCTTTTGGATTTCCACTTATTCAAAGAATAGACCCTACCAGCAAAACAACACAAGGTTTAATTCTTTCTCCAACAAGAGAACTTTGTCTACAAATTACTAAGGAAATTCAGGCTTATTCAAAATACGAAAGAGGATTAAATACTGTAGCCATATATGGTGGCGCAAGTATTCAAGATCAAGCCAGACAAATTCAAAGAGGTGCTCAAATTGTAGTAGCTACTCCTGGTAGAATGAAAGATATGATCAGCAGAGGGATGGTAGACATTTCTAAGATTGATTACTGCATATTGGATGAAGCAGATGAAATGTTAAATATGGGATTCTTTGAAGACATCAAAGACATTTTATCCAATACCCCTAAAGAAAAAGCGACCTGGTTGTTTTCAGCAACCATGCCAAAAGAAGTCGCTATTATAGCTAAAAAATTCATGAATAGCCCACAAGAAATTACTGTGGGAACTAAAAATTCAGGAGCAACGACGGTACAACATGAATACTATGTGGCCGGAGGAAGGGACCGTTACCCGGTATTAAAAAGACTGGCAGACACAAATCCTGACATATTCTCAGTGATTTTCTGTAGAACTAAAAGAGATACTCAAAAAGTAGCAGAAAATTTAATTGAAGACGGATACAATGCTGGAGCACTTCACGGAGACTTAAGTCAGAACCAAAGAGATTTGGTTATGAATGCTTTTAGAAAAAAACAAATCCAAATGTTAGTGGCTACAGATGTAGCTGCCAGAGGAATTGATGTAGACGACATTACACATGTTATAAACTACCAACTTCCAGATGAAATAGAGACCTACAATCACCGTTCAGGAAGAACCGGAAGGGCAGGTAAATCTGGAACATCCATGGTAATTATCACCCGCTCAGAGATGAGAAAGATAAAAGCCATAGAAAACAAGATTCAAAAGAAATTTATTGCAAAACCTATTCCAACAGGAATGGAGATATGCGAAATTCAACTATACCACTTAGTAAATAAAATTAAAGACACAGAGGTAAATGCAGATGTAGAGAACTACCTTCCGGCTATTAACGAAATTTTAGAAGGAATTGATAAGGAAACATTAGTTCAAAAAATTGTATCTGTTGAATTTGGTCGCTTCTTCAATTATTACAACAAAGCAAAGGATTTAAACTCCAATGATCGCGACAGAGGAGAAAGAAGAGATTCTGGAAGCTCAAGAGAGAGCGGTGCTTCTAGAAACTACGGAGGAGATGGATCTACCCGTTATTTCATAAATATTGGGGAGAAAGATGGTTATGATTGGATGTCCTTAAAAGACTTTTTAAGAGATACTGTCAACCTTGGTAAAGACGACATTTTCAAAGTAGATGTTAAAGAGAGTTTTTCATTCTTTAATTCAGAAGCAAATGTTGAAGAAGCCATTTTAAGTACTTTTAAAGACCTTAAGGTAGACGGTCGATTTGTTAATGTTGAAGTCTCCAACAATCCAATTGGAGGTGGCTCAAGCAGAGGTGGCGGAGGCTTTAAAGGAAGAGGAAGAAGTGGTTCTGGAGGCGGTGGCGGTTTCAGAAATAAAGAACGTGGTGGCTATAAAGGTGGAGGATCTTCAAGATCAGATCGTCCTTCTAGACATTCCAGTTCAGACAGATCTGATTCAGGAAGAAGAGGTTCAAGAGATGGTGGTTCCAGAGATGGAGGTAAGTCTTTTGGTGGGTCTCCTTTCTCAGAAAACAAGAAAGGTAAAAGAAGAAACGGATTTATGTAATCATATATTTTAGTTAAAAAAAAGGCGCCTTGGCGCCTTTTTTTTGTTTTCCATTCTATCTTTATACCAATCTTAAGATATGAAAAATTACACCCAAATCATTAAAGCAGTCTTATTTGCTTTTACTTTTTTTCTCGGACTTCAGTCTATCAAGGCTCAGTCAGACGAAATAAGTGCTACTATAATTAATGCGCAAACACAAGAGGTTTTAGAAAGTGTTCACGTCATTAATCTTTCTCAAATAAAGGGAACTATTACAGACAAAGATGGAAATTTCACAGTCCCAGCAGTAGCCAATGACACCTTACTTTTATCTTATCTAGGTTTTAAAACAATTAAGGTTAGGGTGACCAATGATATGATGACTTTTCAAAATACAAAAATAGCCTTGACAGAGCTTGCATATGCCTTAGAGGAAGTAGTGTTAAAACCATATCAACTCACTGGCTATTTGGAAATTGATATCCGAAAACTACCTGTAAATACAGCATTTCAGTATAGTATTTCTGGTCTAAATGTAAGTTATGAAGCTGGAAATAAACGTCCCTCTTCAGTCTCAAAGGTATTAGGTGCAATATTAAATCCGGCAGACCTATTACGAAATTTATTTGGAAAGAAGCCAAAGCAAATGAGAAAGCTTAGGCAGATTAAAGAAGATAATAATATAAAAGACTTGCTCGCTTCTAAATTCGACAGAGAAACACTTATTGCTTTGCTACAAATTGAAGAAGTAGATATTCAAGACATACTCAGTAATTGCAATTACTCAAAATCTTTTATTAAAACTGCAAACGACCTTCAAATTCTTGACGCTATTAGCGACTGTTATGAAGAATACAAAGTTTTAAACAGGCAAAAATAAAGCAATTTACTATATTGCTTGTTATTTAGTTTATATCTCATGAAGCAATCTATCCTTTTTTTAGTTTCACTTTTATTGTCGTTTTTTCTTCAGAGTTGCCAAGAAGGTAGCAAACAAGAAGTACAGACACAAAACAATCCTTTTGTTTGGGAAAATGCCCATATGTATTTCCTATTGACAGACCGATTTAGTAACGGGGACATAACAAATGACATAAACTTTAATAGAACTAAAGAAACCGCTGTCCTAAGGGGTTTTAAAGGTGGAGACTTTGAAGGCATCACACAAAAAATAAATGAAGGTTATTTTAATGACTTAGGAGTAAATGCACTTTGGTTCTCCCCTATTGTAGAACAAATTCACGGTGCTACTAACGAGGGCACTGGAAATACCTATGGATTTCATGGCTATTGGACCAAAGATTGGACTGCTATTGAACCTAACTTTGGAACAGAAGATGCTTTTAAAAAACTTGTAGAGACCGCTCACGAAAACGGAATAAGGATTGTCATGGATGTGGTGTTAAACCATACAGGGCCTGTTACAGAACAAGATCCTGTGTGGCCAGCAGACTGGGTGAGAACTTCACCTGCCTGTACTTACGATTCTTATGAAAATACCACCGCTTGTACCCTGGTAAAAAACTTACCAGACATTTTAACAGAATCTGAAAAAGAAGTTTCATTACCCAATTTTCTAATGGAAAAATGGGAGAAAGAAGGAAGACTGGAAGAAGAATTGGCCTCTTTAGAGGACTATTTTTCTAGAACTGGATATCCTAAAACACCTCAAGCATACATTGTTAAATGGCTAACAGATTATGTGAAAGATTTTGGAATAGATGGTTTTAGAGTAGACACCGTTAAACATGCCTCAGAATCTGCTTGGGATATGCTTTATGAAGAAGCCTCTTGGTCTTTTGATCAATGGAAAACGTCTCATCCAGAAAAAACACTAGATAGCAATCCATTTTACATGATGGGTGAAGTGTATAATTATGGCATCTCTGGAGGGAGAAACTATGACTTTGGAGACCAGAAAGTAGACTACTACAGTCATGGATTTCATTCTCTAATCAATTTTGAACTTAAATATGACGCAGATAGACCTTATGCTGCAATTTTTAGAAAATACGACAGCTTGCTCCAAGGCCCTTTAAAGGGTAAAAGTGTTCTAAATTACCTCACCTCTCATGACGACGGTCAACCCTATGACAAATTAAGAGAGAAAGGTTATAGGGCTGCAAATGTATTGTTATTGACCCCTGGTGGGTCTCAAATTTACTACGGAGATGAAACCAATAGAAGTTTAGACATCGCTGGAACAGAAGGAGATGCGACCCTTAGAAGTTTTATGAATTGGGAAGACATACCCGCTAATGAAGCCCTCCTAAAACACTGGCAAATTTTAGGGAAGTTTAAAGGAAACCATATAGCCGTTGGCGCAGGAAACCATAAGGATATTACCGAATTTCCTTATGTTTTTTCAAGAATTTATAGTCAAAATAATATTACAGATCAAGTAGTCGTTGGATTAGATCTAACCAAGGGCGATAAAGAAATTTCAGTAGGAACAGTATTCAAAAATGGTCAGAATCTAAAAGATGCTTATTCAGGAGTTACCGTTCAGGTGAGAGAAGGAAAAGTACAATTAAATTCTCCTCACACTATGGTGTTGTTAGAGGCCCTTTAATTGGCTAACTGTCCATTTTTGTATTTCAGTGCATATTGATAAATGACCCTATTGCGTTCTGCCCAGGCGATAAGACCGTTTTTCTCATCTTCGGTGAGTGAACCGTGTGTCCATGTATATTCTTTTAGAGGCATTTCTCCTTCTTGAACTTCCTCTACAAGTTCCTCAATTTTATGGTCTTTCTTCTTAGTTGAGTACTGCTCCCAATTAGAAAAATTAAGGTGTTTTTTGCCGTCTTCTACATGGGCGTCTATCCAGTAAGAAACAGGAGCTATGTTGTTATACCAAGGGTATTCAGTGTTGTTAGAGTGACAATCATAACACTTGGACTGCAGGGTAGTTAAAATAGGAGCAGGAGGATCGGTCTCGTTTTCAAAAAAACTGGTACTATAAGTTTCAGAAATATTTTTCTCCGGTCTATAAAATTGCATCCCTATGAAAATGAGGCCTACTAATAATAGTGCTTTTTTTACCATATTCTTCATCTTATTACCATTTGTGTTTACACAAAAATACATATTTTTAAAATTAGATATGAAGGGAGATGCACCATCAAATGAAAGAATTATTCGAAGAAAAATTAGCCAAATGCTCGGGAAGGCTTTCAGATAGAAAGGCTATTGCTGATTTAATTCTTAAAAATAAAGCGTTATATCACTACACTTTAGAAAAAATCACCACTCCTCATAGCCCTAATATTCAACGCTTGTGTTGGTCCATAGATATTGCTTTCTTGGAGTCTCCACTGTATTTCAGGGAAGCATTTCCGTATATTGTCAAAGGACTTTGTGTACAAAAAAAAGACAGTTGCTTGAGATCCCTGATGAAAATTTGTGCTGCTATGTCACAAGACCCTTATTATTTTACTCAGATAAAAAAAGTTCCCCAAAAAAGTAATTTATTAGTTGAGAAGGCCTTAGAATTATTGACAGAGCCCCACGAAGTAGCTGTTCAAGTACATGCAATGGAAACGCTCTTTAGATGGCGCCATGAATTTAAGTGGATTGGAGAACACTTAGCAGATCTGATCGAATCTCAAATGAAATGGAAAACTGCCGCTTATAAAGCTAGAAGCAAAAGACTTTTAAAAACACTTAAAAAGGAGTCCCATTCCCCATAAAGCAATTTTTATAACGTGTACTACAAAAGAGCCACTGTGAACGCTTAAATAAACAATTTCTTTACAAAGGTTTTCCTATCTTTGCCCCTTAATTAAATTATCATGGCATTAGACGCATTACACGCCATTTCTCCTATAGATGGGCGTTATTCAAATAAAGTATCCAATTTATCTTCTTTTTTCTCTGAAGCAGCCCTTATCAAGTATAGAGTGCTAGTAGAAATTGAGTATTTCATAGGACTTTGTGAATGTCCATTACCTCAATTAAGCGCCTTTGACAAGAACTTATATCCAAAATTAAGAGAGATTTACACTCAATTTAGCGATGCAGACGCAATGGCTATTAAGAAGATTGAATTAGTAACAAACCACGACGTGAAAGCGGTGGAATACTTTATCAAAGAAAAGTTTGACGCTTTAAATTTACAATCGTTCAAAGAGTTTATTCACTTTGGACTTACTTCTCAAGATATTAACAACACAGCCATTCCACTTTCTTTAAAAGAAGCCACCCAAACCGCTTATATTCCGACACTAGAGGCCCTTATTGAGCAACTTAAAAGCTTGAGTGATGAATGGGCAGACGTTCCATTACTGGCTAGAACCCATGGACAGCCGGCATCTCCTACAAGGCTCGGGAAAGAAATTATGGTGTTTGTCGTGCGACTTGAAAATCAATTAAAAGACTTGAAAACCATTCCTTATGGTGCTAAATTTGGTGGCGCAACTGGAAATTATAACGCACATTTTGTAGCTTATCCTTCTATAGATTGGAGGCATTTTGGTACTCAATTTGTAGAGACTACTTTAGGGCTTTCTCACTCTTTTCCTACCACCCAAATAGAACATTATGATTCTATGGCCGCTCTTTTTGACGCCATGAAAAGAATCAACACTATACTTATAGACTTAGATAGGGATTTTTGGACCTATGTGTCTATGGATTATTTTAAACAAAAAATTAAAGCCGGAGAAGTGGGTTCTTCTGCTATGCCGCACAAAGTAAACCCTATAGATTTTGAAAACTCAGAGGGTAACTTGGGAATAGCCAATGCTCTTTTCGAACATCTTGCTGCAAAATTACCCGTGTCAAGATTACAGAGAGATTTAACAGATAGCACTGTTCTAAGAAATATTGGGGTCCCAGTGGCACATACCATCATTGCTTTTGCCGCTACCCAAAAAGGGCTTTCTAAATTACTACTCAATTCAGATAAAATTGCACTGGATTTAGAAAACAATTGGGCAGTAGTAGCAGAGGCCATTCAAACTATTTTAAGAAGAGAGGGGTATCCAAACCCTTACGAAGCATTAAAAGGTCTCACAAGGACTAACAGTAAAATTGATCAAAAAAGTATGGCAGATTTTATTGAAACATTAGATGTTTCACCTGCTATTAAGCAAGAACTAAAAGCGATTAGCCCAAATAATTATACTGGAATTTAACGAATTTATTTCAATACAAAAAAGCCCTAGTCGCCTCATTTCATGGCACCTAGGGCTTTTTCAATTACTAATTCAAATTATATTCCCAGATCTGGAAGTAAGTTTTTAAAATCTTCTGCAGATGCTTTAGACGTCTGAAGCGCTTCTAAAAATGGCTTTAGGTATTTAGGGTTCATTCCATCTCCAATTACTCTTACAAGTACAAAACCTTCCTGTCCCCCTTTGGCGTAAATGACAACTTCTTTTATAGCGTCTTCTGTACCTAAATAAGAAACAGCGCCTTTGTAATCTTCTGCATTTAATTTCATGAGCTCGGTGTAGTCACTATTCGAAAGAATTTTAATAACTACGTCAGATTCTACGTCCAATTGAGCTGGCTCATTGACAGATTTTCTGTAAATAAGAACATTGAGTTTTTTCAAAGTAGCTAAGGCCTCTTGTTGGTCTGCGTTTAATGAATCTACCGCTATGTTTAAAATAGAAGACGGCAATGTGAGACTTATAAAATTGGGGTCTTCTGACTTTTCTACAAAATAGGATTGTAAGGTAGGTCCAGAATTACAAGCAACCATGCTAAGTACCAAAAATACCATTCCCAAGCTCCAGTTGAATCTGTGGTTTAATAGTGATTTTTTCATTAGGACTGTTGTTTTTGGTTTACTTTATTTAACTCTTGAGGTAGGTTCATTTTAGTAATAAGGGCATTGATCTTGTTGAGATCAATATCTCCGCTTAAAGACAACAATACGGTCTCTATTTGCTTACCATTAATATCAAATTTTTCTAACTCAGAGATCCCTGAAACGAACATTAAAAGTTCTTTTACATGATCGTCATCTTTACCTTCTTGTACGTAAAATTTTATCTGTGTGTTTTCATCAGTAAAACGCATGAGTTCAGAAAGTCTAGATGATTTCAAGTAAGATGCCACATCATTACTCATGGCTGCTGCTACCTGTTTGTCTGTAGTCGTAAATACTTTTAAACTTGTAATGCTCTTTGCAATATCAATAAAATCTTTGGTTTCTTTGTCTTCTGCAACGACTTCGAACTTGGCCAATAAAGAGAACATACTCTTACTTATGACCATAGCGCTTACGGACTTTTCATTTTCGTATTTATCGAAAACAGATTGGCTAAAACCAACACTCACTGTGGCTAATAAAAGGGCTGTTAATACTATTTTTTTCATAGTTTCTATTTGTTTTTAGATTTATAAATTTTTGTTTTTGCTTGTTCAAATTCGTTTAAATAGACTGCAGGGGCAGTGGCTTTTTGGTAGTTTTGTGCCAAAAGCGAAAAAGCTTCTAGTGTTTGTTGGTAGGCTATTTCTGCTTGCTTCTTTTGATAGTAGTTTCTACCAGAAAAAATAGATACTGAAAAAAGTATTGCCACTACTGCCACATGTGACCATTTAGAGGTCCACCATTGAGAACTGTCTTTTTCGTCAGATCTATGCTGGTCTTGCCATGGAGACCAGTTCTCTTGGTGCGCAGCCTTAGCAGACGCCTCATGTGAAAGGTAGTTAAAAAGTGCTTTGTAAGGGGCTAAATCAGCCGGTATGTCTTCTTTTTGAAAGAAAGCTTTGAGCGCTTTTTCCTCAGAAACATCCGTTTGTCCCTCTAAATACTTTTCTAGTAGTGTATTAATTTTTTGTAAGTCCATAGGAATGGTTTTTTACTAAGTGTTCTTTTAATGTCTTTCTAGCACGAGAAAGGGCTACTCTTATCGCAGTAGGTTTCATAGCTACTACTGCTTCAATTTCAGTATAGGAAAGGCCCTCAATATCTCTGAGTTGTATGAGCAATCGTTGCACTTCTGGCAACCCCTGCATGGCCTTTTCAACAATGGATAAACTATCCTTATGTTCCAAAGCCTGTGACAGACTATCATTCGCTTTCTCATAATTCACATGTACCAATCTCAAATGACTTCCCTGTTTAGACTTTAAACGATCCAAGCAAAAGTTTTTAGTCATTGTCATGGCGTATGCCTCTAAATTTTTTACAGAAGAAAGGCCGTTTCTTTTTTCCCATAGTTTCAGGGTAATCTCTCCTACGGCATCTTGTGCTTCTTGAGAAGAAACAAGCAACCTTTTAGATAGTCTGAAAAGTCGCTCTTGAAGGGGCGTAATAAAAGATATAAATTCGGATTCTTTCATTTTATTCTGTCTGCTTATTAATATAACGAGCCAAGGATTGATTTGTTACCAAAAAATTTTTTTTCTGTGCACTTGTGTGTAAATTGTGGTGTTCAATTGTCATTTTTCTTAAATGACTCTAATATATGACACCCTATGAAGTTATTTACACAAATTATTTTTAACAAACCATTTTTCATACTTGCATTTGTTGCACTCATTAGTATATCATGCTCAAAAGAAGACACACCAGCATCTACTGTTCCTGACACACCAGATCCAGAACCAATTTCAAAAGATGTTACCGCACATGACTTTATGTGGAAAGCCATGAATTTGTGGTATTTCTGGCAAGCAGATGTGGCTGATTTGTCAGATACTCGATTTAGTACTGACAAAGCTTATAATGATTATTTACAAGCACAAGGAGAACCTGACGCATTTTTTAACGACAAACTATTATTCTCAGAAGATCGCTTTAGCTATTTAGCAGAAGACTATGTAGACTTGGTACAGTCATTTCAGGGAATTTCTAGAAGCAACGGCTTAGAATTTGGCTTGAGCCTTTTTGCCAATAGTGAAAATGTTTATGGCTATGTGAGATATATTGTTCCTGGATCTAACGCTGCTACAGCAGACATTTCTAGAGGAGAAATATTTACAGGGGTAGACGGTCAGACCTTAAACTTAGACAACTACCAAAACCTTCTGTTTGGAGACAACACGACCTATACATTAAATATGGCTAGTATAGAAAATAACACTATAGCACCAAATGGGAAATCCGTTTCATTAACGAAGGAAGAAGGCCTATCAGAAAATCCAGTTTTCCTAACCAAAGTAATTGAAACCAATGGTATTAAAGTAGGCTATATTGTATATAACGGCTTCACGAGTAATTATAACGAAGAACTCAATGAAGCTTTTGGTACTTTAAAAGCTGCGGGCGTTACAGAACTGGTTTTAGATTTACGCTATAATCCAGGAGGTTCTGTAAACTCCTCTAGGCTATTGGCTAGCATGATTTATGGAACAGACACCAGCAAATTATATATTCAACAACGCTGGAATTCAAAAATACAGCCACAACTTAGCGATAGTCAATTAAAAGATTATTTCGCCAATTCTACAGGAGAAAGTCCTATAAATACCCTCAATCTTCCTAGGGTATTCATAATTGCTACAGGAAGCTCAGCTTCTGCTTCTGAATTATTAATGAATGGTCTAGATCCATATATGGAAGTAATTCATGTGGGAAGTACAACTAGAGGTAAAAATGAATTTTCTATTACACTCGTAGACCTACCCAGTAACAGCTTTATTTACAACGCAGATAAAGCTTCTAGTATTAATCCAAAAAACTCATGGGGATTACAACCTTTGGTGGGCAGAAATGAAAATGCAGTTGGCTTTTTTGATTATACTTCAGGATTTACGCCTGATTATGAAATTAGAGAGGTACTTGGCAACTATGGTGAATTTGGATCACTTACTGAACCCCTTTTAGCTAAAGCATTGTCTTTAATTACTGGTGTAAACACAGAAAGTTCTTCTAAAATTTCTCCGCTTGAAACTATGCCTCTAAACGAAATTGATCACTCAAAAAACCACACGATACTCAAAGATAGAATGTACTTAGATAAAAATATAAGCTTAGAAATAGAATAATTTTCCCTAAGGTTTTTGACCAGTAAAATAGGGCTCTTTAGAGCCCTATTTCTATTCCTAAACGTATGTTTCTCCCTAAGGTTTGAAAACCAACAGTCTCCTCAAATGAAACATTTGCTATATTATTAACTGATACAAATCCTCTAGAATTCAATAGACCCAATGGGAATCCGTATTGAAGGTCAATCAGTGAAAAGGCTTTGAGTGTTTTTTGTTCATAGGTAGAAAAATCAGTGTCTACCCTTTTTCCTGTGTAAGCTAAAGAGAAACTCCAATGAGCAATGTCACTTGGACTGAATTGTAGGTTAACATTGGCCTTGTGCTTGGGTATTCTAATGGCGGTCTCTGAAACCTGTGTCCAACTGTAATTTGCTTGAACATTAAATTGTGCTCCTAACAATGAAGCTAGTTGAAACTCTAATCCCTTGGCCCAAGCATCATTCATTTGATTTTCATACAAAAAAGCAGGACCGTTAAAATAGATCGCTTGTTGTTCTTTTCTTTCAAAAAATGTGAGTCCCAATTGAGTTCCTTTTTTAGCATTAAAAGACAAACCAAACTCGGTATTTTGATTGGTCTCAGGTAATAGATCTACATTAGCCCCGTAAGCACCAAAAAACATCCCAAGTGTAGGAGTAATAAAGGCAGATGAAAGGGATAAATGTGCCCTAAATTGCTTTGATTGATCTAGAAAAAGACTTGGATTAATATGATACACCCACTGACCTCCATATTGACTATGGTGGTTAAAACGCCCTCCAAACTGAATATCAAAACGCCCTTGTTTATATCCAATAGAGGCAAAAGGGTCCATAATTGTATAATCAGTCGCTGGGGTGTTTTGGTCCGGATTATCTTCAATTTGATCATTGATATATTGAACGCCGGTGATTATATTCCATTGTTCGTTTACAAAGTACCTGTAGAGTAATTCTGCATTTATATTATTAGCAAAAACACTACTCCCGTAAGCACTAATATCATTTGAATCGTAACTTGCTAGTGAAACAGATGCCTTAAGTACCCCTTTAGACTGTCTCCAAGTCCATTGAGAAGCCAAATGATTTCGGGTTGTTTGAAAAGTGTTTTCTGCATCTATTCCCATAAAAGCGTCGTCGTAGTCTGCACTTATTTTTTGGGTCTCCACTATGAGTTTAGCAGACAGCCTATCAGAAAAATTCTTGCCCAAACTAAGGTGCAATCCAAATTGAACAAAGGGATCTTCTTTTTGCCCTGGAGTATTAAATGAAGACACCCCAGAAGCGTTTAATTGGTTGTATCTCAAAGCGTAATTCCAAGACGCTATTCCACCGCTTAAACCAGTAAAAACACTGGTGTAATTTAATGAGTTGTTTTGATTTTCAGCGGTCTGATGCGTTCCTATATGTGTATTAATCACAAAACCAATAGGTTTTTCAAAAGCCTTTTTGGTGCTAATATCTATAACCACCACCCCTGCATTCGTACCGTAAAGGCTACTGTTAGCTCCTTTTATAATCTTAATACTTTCTATTTGAGAAAGGTCTAAAAGTCTCAGATCATAGCTCAAGGAAGCAGACGCAGGATCTGCTACTCTAATGCCATCTATAATGATAAGGGCTTGTTTGGACCTTCCTCCCCTGGTATAAATACTAAGAATACTTCCCTGAGGACCTCTAGATCCATTGACTTCAATACCCGCCAATTGGTTTAAGGCAGCCGCTACCCCCCTGGTTCTGAATGGCAACAGATCGCTTGACTCTAAAATAACCTGAGTGGCGCCCCTAAAGTTAGGTCCTAAGGGTGCTTTGAGGTCACTAAGAATAACCTCATTCAAATAAGTAGTGTCTTGCTGTGATTGATTTTGCGGTAAAGGATTAGACTCTTTTAATGGAGATTTTACCGCATTTTTCGATTGATTTTTTGCGTCGGTTTGAGAAAAACTGAGCAACTGTACCACCATAAAAATGGTCGTAAACTTAGATTTAAATTTCATTTTTGTACAAAATTGTACGGGCAATCAGAATGCTAATGCACGCCAAAACTTTTATCCCGAAAGTTTAACATTTATGTTTGAACACGGCAGGTATCCTGGCTTGCGTCTGAATTGTCACCTTCCCATAGATTTACTACAGTGGTCTTAAAACAATCAGCGTCTGTAAAGACTGAGCATACAGTTGCGGGAACAGCACTAGATTCTAACTAGTTTCCCTTTTAAGTATCCCAATAATGAGACACACCAATATTCAGGCTCAAAAGTAGTGTTTAATTATGTATGAGGCAGAACTAAACATTAGAATAATGGTTATATGCCTAAAAGATAATTTGCAAGTTCGTATAGTGCATTATCAATTGGAGATATGTATTTTTGAATGTTTAATTCTTTTCAAAAATATATAAACAAATCATATTGAAATCTTTTTTATATCCTATTTATATTGTCATCTTCTTTGCTTCGCACTCTATATTTTCACAAGAAGCTAAAGCTATTTTTTCGTATCCTGAATTTGTGGAGGGGTTTAATATCACTGCAAAAAAGGGATACAAAATATTGGAGATTAAACAAATAAATACTCCATACAATAAGACCTCTCATGAGCAGTTTCTATTAGTTCACAGAGACAGCGTTGCACTCATTAATTCTCTTAAAAAGCAATACAAAAATATCATCCGAATTCCCGCAGAAAAGATAATTGTAACTTCTACTACGCACCTCCCAGGAATTGACATGTTACAAAGCAGTGAAAAAGTCATAGGGTTTCCAGGCACAGATTTTATCTCGTCGGCTTCTTTTAGAAGCCTCATAAAAAAAGGAAAATTAAAAGAAATGGGGCAGCAAGAGCAGCTCAATTTAGAATTGGTATTAGCAGCAGCTCCAGAATTGATCATTGGATACGCTGTAGGTGAAATACCCAAATTATACAAAACATTAGTACAAAGTGGGATTCCAGTTATTCTAAATCACGATTGGCTGGCACAACACCCTTTGGGTAAAGCTTCATGGATATATTTGTATGGGGCATTATTTGATAAACTTGATCAGGCAGATCAGTTATTTAAAGCTATTCACGACCAATACAATGATGCGAAAAAATTAGCCGCTAGGGCCTTAACTACCCCAACTGTTTTTAGTGGAGCTATGTATAAAGATGTATGGTATGCTCCAGGCGGAAAAAGTTGGGCAGCTCAATTTATCAAAGATGCCAATGGAAGTTATATTTTTAATAACCATCATACGGGTAGTGACTCATATGGAATTGAATATGTGTTAACCCAAGCGGCATATTCTGATTTTTGGATAGGACCAGCACAATATACCAGCTACAAAGAAATGCTAAAAAGCAGCTTTCACTACAGTCAATTTAAAGCATTCAAGCATAAAAAAATCTTTAGCTATTCGTCAAATAAGGGGGCCACAGGAGGGGTTCTTTATTATGAACTGGCTCCACAAAGACCTGATTTGGTGCTTAAAGACCTTATTGCTATTTTACACCCGGAATTGCTTCCAAACCATTCGTTTACTTTTTTCAAAAAACTAGATGACTAGCCCAACAAAGACCCAAAGACAACTTCGCTATCTCCTTCTGGGGCTCCTGTTCGTATGGGCTTTTTTACTAAATATTTCTTTAGGATCTGTTGAAATATCCGTAGAAAAAATAATAGAAAGTGTCATGGGCTATAATATTAATGAGCCTCAAATAGATTATATTATTCATCAGTATAGAATTCCAAAAGCTATTACAGCCGTTATAGTAGGCGCGGGACTATCCATCAGTGGCTTACTCATGCAGACCTTATTTAAAAATCCCTTAGCGGGACCATACGTCCTGGGAGTTAGCTCAGGGGCAAGTTTAGGAGCCGCATTATACCTCATGGGAGCTAGCGCACTAAGTGCTTTTGTACCCCATTGGCTTATGGGTAATTGGTCTACAACTATTGCCGCTAGCATTGGAAGTTTTACCGTTTTATTTATAGTGGCTGCAGTAGCAACAAAAATAAAAAACACCATGGCGTTACTTATTATTGGTTTAATGTTTGGGAGTTTGAGTAGTGCAATTGTAAGTATTTTAGCCTTCTTCAGTTCTAAAGAATCCCTACAGAAATTTGTTTTTTGGACCTATGGCAATCTGGGAAACTTAAGGCCCTCAGAAATTGGAATTCTAGGGTTATTCGTAGGCATAGGAAGCCTGCTGAGTATTCTCAACACAAATGCTTTAAATACCATGTTACTAGGAGATGACTATGCAATTAGCCTAGGGGTTTCCCTTAAAAAGACCCACTTAATCATTCTTATAGCAACTGGACTCATTGCAGGAAGTATTACCGCATTAGTGGGGCCAATAGCATTTTTAGGCTTAGCAGTTCCTCACATTTGTAGGTTAATCTGGGACACCAGCAACCACAAAATATTAATTCCCACCAGTTTAATAATGGGTGCTATTTTTATGCTAATTTCAGATAGCATTGCACAACTGCCAGGGAGCGCTAACGTATTACCCATTAATGCTGTTACTGCCTTATTTGGATCTCCAATAGTGATATGGCTTTTGATTCGAAAAAAACAAATTCAACTGTAATGCCACTAGAGTTTAGAAATCTAATTATCGGGTATAGGGATAAAAGCAAATTAAAAGAAATTGCTGGTCCCTTTGATATAGAAATTCCTGAGAGAAAGCTCATTGCAGTCATTGGAAAAAATGGCTCTGGTAAAACCACCTTAATAAAGACTATTGGACAGCAATTAGCTTCCTTAAAGGGAGGGGTGTATTTAAATGAACAATCGCTTTTGAATATAAGCAACAACCAAAGAGCCCGCTTAATAAGCTTTGTCTATACCACAACTCTTTCAAGCGAGAATATGACGGTTCATGAATTAGTGGCCCTTGGCCGATACCCTTTTCTACACTGGTTCTCCAAACCAAGTAAAAAAGATACTGACTGCATTAAAGAAGCCCTGACCTTTACAGCATTAGATGTACTTGCAAATACTAAAATACACGAGCTGTCAGACGGACAAAAGCAAAGGGCTTTTATAGCAAGGGCTCTTGCACAAGAAACCCCTTATATGGTGTTAGATGAACCCATGTCGCATTTAGACCACCACCATAAAGCACAGTTGTTCTCACTAATGAAAAAATTAGTGACCGAAAAAAATAAAACCATTGTTTACACTACCCATGACATTGAAAATGCCATAAACCATGCAGATTACATCTTAGCCCTTAATGAAGGAGAATCATTTTTTAATACGCCTAAAAAACTCATAGAAAAAGGGGTGTTTAACCGTTTATTCCCAAAAGATCGAGTATATTTTGATTCCACCACAAACCGGTTTCTATACTTAGATTCAAAGTCAAAATAGTACCTTTATGTAAAACTATCTGACCATGGACTTTCTTCCCTTTTTATTAAGTATTCTATTTTTCCCGATTGGTTTTTTCTTTGGCGGCTATGTATATAAATTAAAATCAAAGGCCTCATCTGGAAACAGCTATGAAAAAATTGCGGGCTTAGAAGCCAGATTATTACAAAGCGAAACACTGCTAAAAAAATCGGAAGAAGCCAAACAAATCTTACAATCTGAGAAAGAATTTCTAGGTATTGATAAGGCTAAAATGCAAGTAAACCTAAAGCATTTAGAAGAAAAGAACAAGGAACAAAATGAGGCATTCTCTAAGCTTCAAGAAAAATTCACCAAAGAGTTTGAGAATCTTGCCAATAAAATATTAGACGAAAAGAGTCAAAAATTCACCCATCAAAACAAGGAAAATATTACAAACATACTCCTTCCCCTTCAAGAGAAAATTCAACTGTTTGAGAAAAAAGTATCCGATTCTCAAAAAGAAAATATTCATATTCACGCCGCTCTAAAAGAGCAACTGATTACCCTGCAATCGCAAAACTTAAAGATTACCCAGGAAGCAGAAAATTTAACCAAAGCATTAAAGGGAGATTCAAAAATGCAAGGAAACTGGGGTGAATTAGTGTTAGAAAGGGTTTTGGAGAAGTCTGGCTTAGAGAAAGATAGGGAATATTTTGTGCAACAAAGCTTTGAAACAGAAGCAGGCAATAGGCTTATGCCAGATGTAGTAATAGCACTTCCAGACGGTAATAAAATGATCGTAGATTCAAAAGTTTCATTAACCCACTATGAAAGGTATGTGAATGCACCTAATGACCAAGACGCAGTAGTCCAGTTAAAAGAACATCTCAATTCACTTAAAAGGCATATTGATCAATTATCTGCTAAAAAATATGAAGACCTTTACCAAATAGAAAGTCCAGATTTTGTGCTGCTTTTTGTTCCCATTGAACCTGCTTTTGCGGTAGCTATAAATGAGGATCCCAGCATTTATACCAAAGCTTTTGAACAAAATATTGTCATTGTTACCCCAAGTACTTTATTAGCAACACTAAGGACTATAGTCACTATGTGGACCAACGAAAAACAACAGAAAAACGCCCTAGAAATTGCGAGACAAGCAGGCGCACTCTATGACAAATTTGAAGGTTTTTCTCAAGACCTCATTCAATTGGGTAAAAAAATGGAAGAGTCCAAAGGAGCTTATTCCGCAGCTATGAATAAATTGGTAGAGGGCAAAGGAAACCTGATTACTAGTGTAGAAAGGCTCAAGAAAATGGGTGCTAAAGCTAAGAAATCACTTCCTGAAGCACTGCTAAAAAGAAGTGACTCTGAAAATTTACTGGAAGAATAAGTCCAAAAAAAGGCGGCCAATGGCCGCCTTTTTTTTGCGATATACTGCTAGACTATTATTTGCTCAAATACATCTTTCTTCTGTGGTATAAATCGTAGAAAGCGTCGTCTTTAAGACTGTCTATAAACAAAATGCTCTCTCCTGTACTCTTCATTTCAGGTCCTAGATTTTTGTTCACATTTGGAAACTTATCAAAAGAAAACACTGGCTGTTTAATAGCGTAGCCTTCTAATTGAGGGTTAAAATTAAAATCTTTTACTTTATTATGACCCAACATTACTTTAGTCGCGTAATTCACATAGGGCTCTTTGTAAGCTTTTGCAATGAAAGGTACCGTTCTTGAAGCTCTTGGATTGGCTTCAATAATATAAACAATATCATCCTTAACAGCGAACTGAATATTTATTAAACCAACCGTGTTAAGTGCTAAGGCAATTTTCTTTGTGTGGTCTTTAATTTGCTGCATCACGAACTCTCCTAAGTTGAAGGGAGGTAATGTTGCATTTGAGTCTCCAGAGTGAATTCCACAGGGTTCAATATGCTCCATGACACCAATAATGTAAACGTCTTCTCCATCACAAATAGCATCGGCTTCAGCCTCAATAGCTCCGTCCAAATAATGGTCTAACAATAACTTGTTATTAGGAATTTTACGTAATAAATCTACTACATGCTCTTCTAATTCTTGCTTGTTTATCACAATCTTCATCCCTTGCCCACCTAATACATAAGACGGTCTTACCAATAATGGAAAATTAAGTTTGTCAGATAATGCAAGCGCTTCGTCTGCAGTTTCTGCCACACCAAACTCAGGAAAAGGGATGTTGTTTTCTCTTAGAAGTGTAGAAAAACTACCTCTATCTTCTGCTAAATCTAAGGCTTTAAAGCTTGTTCCCAGAATTTTAATCCCGTGCTTCTCTAATTTTTCTGCTAATTTAAGGGCTGTTTGCCCACCGAGTTGAACTATAACACCTTCAGGGTTTTCATGCCTAATAATATCGTAAATGTGCTCCCAAAATACGGGTTCAAAATACAACTTGTCTGCGGTATCAAAATCAGTAGACACAGTTTCAGGGTTACAGTTAATCATAATGGTCTCATAACCACATTCTGCTGCAGCTAAAACACCATGTACACAACAGTAATCGAATTCAATTCCTTGGCCAATCCGGTTTGGACCAGACCCTAAAACCACTACTTTCTTGCGATCTGTTACTATAGAATCGTTGGCAACAAAGCGCTTGCCTTCTGGTGTTTCCTGCTCTGCTTCAAAAGTAGAGTAATAATATGGGGTCATGGCTTTAAACTCAGCAGCACATGTGTCTACCAGTTTATAAACCCTATTAATGTTCATTTCTGATCGCTTCTGGTAAATTTGACTCTCAAAACATGAGACCATATGGGCAATTTGTCTATCTGCAAAACCTTTTTGTTTGGCCTCTAACAGTAAGTCCTTTGGAAGGTTGTCTAAAGTGTAGGTGCTGATCTCTTTTTCAAGCATGTACAACTCCTCATATTGCTTTAAGAACCACATGTCTATTCGAGTAATCTCGTGAATCCTAGAAAGGGGTATGCCCATTTGAATGGCGTCATAGATGACAAATACCCTATCCCAACTCGCTATGGTTAATTTGCTAATAATCTGCTCGTAGTTGGTGTATCCTTTACCGTCTGCGCCTAGTCCATTTCGTTTAATCTCTAAAGACTGAGTGGCTTTGTGTAGGGCTTCTTGAAAAGACCTGCCAATACCCATAACCTCTCCTACAGATTTCATTTGAAGTCCTAAAGTCCTGTCTGAACCTTCAAATTTGTCAAAATTCCATCTTGGAATTTTTACAATAACATAATCTAAGGTAGGCTCAAATAAGGCAGAAGTTGATTGGGTAATCTGGTTACTCAACTCATCTAAAGTGTAACCAATAGCGAGTTTAGAAGCAATCTTTGCAATAGGATATCCGGTTGCTTTAGAGGCTAATGCAGAAGACCTAGATACTCTTGGGTTAATTTCAATGGCAATTATCTCTTCCTTTTCGTCTGGAGAAACAGCAAACTGTACGTTACAACCTCCTGCAAAATCTCCAATACTACGCATCATTTTAATAGCCATATCTCGCATACGCTGGAAAGTCTTGTCTGACAATGTCATTGCAGGAGCTACTGTAATAGAATCTCCTGTATGAATTCCCATTGGATCCATGTTTTCTATGGTACAAATAATAACCACATTATCATTCTTATCTCTAAGCAATTCCAATTCGTATTCTTTCCAGCCCATTACGGCTTTGTCTATCATCACCTCGTGAATAGGAGAGATTTCTAATCCCCTACTCAATAACTCGTCAAAATCCTTTGGATCGTGAACTATAGCAGCTCCTGCACCCCCAAGGGTATAGGAGGCTCTAATCACTAATGGAAAGCCAAACTCCTGAGCTATTTCTTTACCTTTTAAAAATGAGGTCGCTGTAGCTTGAGGGGCCATACCAACGCCAATCTTACCCATCAAATTTCTAAATTGCTCCCTGTCTTCGGTAATATTAATGGCGTCTATGTCTACCCCTATTAATTCTACTTTATGGTCTTCCCAAATACCTTTTTCATCACACTCAATGCAAAGATTTAAAGCTGTTTGCCCTCCCATAGTAGGTAACACAGCATCAATATTAGGATGTGCCTCTAAAATTTCAATGATGGATTTTGAGGTTAGTGGTTTTAAATACACATGATCTGCCATAGAGGGATCTGTCATGATCGTAGCTGGGTTGCTATTGATCAGTACAGTTTCTATACCGTCTTCTCTGAGGGATCTAAGAGACTGAGAACCTGCGTAATCAAACTCACAAGCTTGTCCAATTACTATAGGTCCTGACCCAATAATTAAAATACATTTCAGTTCATCTCTTTTTGGCATAGTGTGTTTTTTTTGGTAATAGTGTATTTAAAAAAAATCAAAAAAAAAGGTGTTACTTAATAAAAAGTAACACCTATATATTTTGAAAAATCAATCATTATTTTTTGTGTCTCAGTTCTGAAGATACAGATAATTTTTTTCTTCCTTTTGCTCTTCTTCTAGCAAGTACTTTTCTACCGTTAGCAGAAGCCATACGTTCTCTAAAACCGTGTTTGTTCTTTCTTTTTCTTTTGGATGGCTGATATGTTCTTTTCATCGAGCGTGTTTTAAACGGATTACTTATATTAAAGCTTTTGTTAATCTGTTTCCAAAAGCTGGGCGCAAATATACAAAGACTTTTTGCTTTAGCAAGCCTATTTTAAAAAATATTTTGGATGTTTTTTTGTAGGTTTGCAAAGGTAAACATTCCTGCCATTTACAGGGGTGTAAATACCCTAGTGTCGTTTATAAAACTATCAAATAATTATATACAATACAACATGTTTCATAAAATTTTTAAACTTATCATTGCCGCTGCCATTAACGCATATGCCATTTACCAATTTATTGAGGGTAATATTGGTAATGGAATTAGCTTGGTGATACTCTCTACAGTTTTTATCTTTCTCTATTACAGAAACGAAATGATTCTTTTGGCTTTCTTAAAAATGAGAAAGCAAGATTTAGCTGGAACTGCCAATTGGTTAGCTAAAATCAAAAACCCAGAAGCTGCACTAACAAAGAAACAACAGGGATACTACAACTATTTACACGGAATTATTCACTCACAAACCAACTTATCTCAAGCGGAGAAGTTTTTCAAGAAAGCTTTAAAACTGGGACTGACTATGGACTACGATGTGGCCATGGCCAAACTAAGCCTTGCTGGAATTGCCATGCAGAAAAGAAGAAAAAGAGAAGCCACTACCCTACTTCAAGAAGCTAAGAAATTAGACAAACAAAACATGCTGGCAGAGCAAATTAAAATGATGTCCCAACAGTTGAAAAAAATATAAGGCTTTAAGACTTAGGATTAGTCAAAAAATAATGATTTTTTACTCAGCTGATTAATCCATCACTATAGGAATCTTTATCTGATATTTTTTCCGAGACCTGTTGTTTAGATATTCCTGTCTTAACCATGGGTTATGACGCTTTAATATCTTATAACTAATGTTTTGGGTTAGGGCAAAATCACTTAAATTTTTAATGGGCTTGTTTACAGTCACTTCTTTTGTGGGAGTCAATTTGTAGTAATCAAGCTCATTGAGTTTAAAACCATATGTAATGGGGTCACTCATGATAGTTTTTAGCGCAAGTATTCTAAACACATATCTACCTGTCTCCTGGCCCAGTAACAAATCGTAATAATTGTTCGTTTGTTGCTTTTCTAATTGTCTTGAAATACCTCTGTTTCCTGCATTATATGCTGCTGCTGCTAAAGTCCAAGATCCAAATTTCTCTTTGGCCTTTAAAATATATTCACAAGCTACCGCGGTAGCTTTCTCAATGTGATATCTTTCATCTACATTGCTGTTGACCTCTAATTTATAATCTTTTGCGGTACCTTTCATCAGCTGCCAAAACCCAGCAGCACCAGCTGGGGAACGCAGTGGCTCTAGACCACTTTCCGCTACAGCCAAATATAAAAAATCCTCTGGCACACCATAAGTATCTAATATGGGCCTCATAATAGGGAAATATTTTTGAGATCGCTTCATAAGTAGCATAGCATTAGACTGCCAGTAGGTGTTCACAAGAAACTCCCTATCTACCCTTTCTAACACCTCTTGCTCATTTAATGGGACTGGTTCACCGGCAAAATTCAAGTCATTCGGAATAGGAAGTGACGTAACCAAAGCCTTTAAATGATTGGTGTTTTCAGTTAGGGGAGAACTGCCTAAGGAATTGCTATTGTCAGTAGATTTAATCGCAAAAATTAAAGTGAAAATAATGACAATTGACCCTACAATTTGAAGTGCTTTTTTAAATAGATCCATAGTGAAATTTATACTACAATTTAACGAATTGAATTAGTCTTTCAAAATATCAGGAAGGTTTTCGTTAAACCATTTGTATTTAAAAATGATCATAGAGTGAGTTCCTCTGGGGATTGAAATATAATCTTTAATATAATTCACAGGAAAAACGTTGTCTAATTCGCCTTGAATATGAATGGTGTTTGGCATAGCGTCTGCTTGTTCCCAATTGACAATTTGATCAATGGACCAATCAATGTAATAAGGGTCTCTTACACTGAGATATTTCTCATATAAATGAATACGCTTTTGCATAAAATCTCCCAAAGCAAACTTTGCAACCAATTCCATATTGGTAACCAACTGTGTAGGAAGGAGTTTATGAATGTTAGTATGCTTAGCAAAAAGCATTTTTTTGGGTAACTCCCGAGTAGATTTTACACTTGAAATAACAATGATTTTTCTTACTGCTATAATCTTAGCAATTTCCTGCACTAAAATACCTCCAAAAGAAACCCCCACCAAAACAGGGCTTTTACAACTAATTCTTTGGGCAATTCGACTCGCATAAGATTGAAGTGATTCGTTTTTATGGGGAAGTTCCCAGGACAGATAATGAATATCAAAAGCAGCTGCATCTAATTGTATGTTTTCAAAAATCTTAGGATTTGCTGCCATACCAGGCATAAAATAAACAGGTATTTTTGCGGAACTCATCAATGAATCATCAGGTATAAAATTCACATCTAACTCTAGCTAGACTGCCTCAAATTTAGGTAATTAGCTTTTTTTTGTTTACTTTTGCAAAGTTAATTTTATGCTAAATACCTCAATATTTTTAGTGAGAGATTTATAACTATAAAACACCTACCCAAACATGAGCGAAATAACCATCACGAACAATAGTTTTCTAAGACAATATGAAGCTACTGTGGCGTCTGCTTTGGCTAAAATCGAATATGCTGCTCAGGAGCGTAAAATATTTTTAACCAAGCTTATTATACCCGCTGAGATAACCGAACCAGGTTTTAAAGATGCTTTCATAATGGCTGTTTTGGAGGATATTAAAGACCAAGAATTAAGGGTGGTACCAACAAGTCCAGAAATTGCTAGTTTTGTTAGGAAAAACAGAAGGTACAAAGAAATGCTGCCCGTAGGGATTAGGATCTAGCTTAACAAGGAAGTTTTATACTCCCTTTAAAGGATTGACTATAATTGAGTGATTTTAATTATTTTCCACATAGTCAAAACGAACCAAACCATCTTGATCTATATCCCTTAGTCTTACCTCCGCTACTGTATTAACCAAAGCAGGATCCCAAGGAGTTTTTACTTTTACATAGTTTTCAGTGAATCCATGAATGTACCCTTTTTTGTTCTCTCCTTCAAATAAAACGGTCCTTTTAGTATCTATTTGAGATTCATAAAAAGCCCTTCTCAATTTTACTGATAAACCCCTAAGCATTTTTGAGCGCTTATTTCTAACAGCTAAAGGCACAACTTCACTCATATTTGCCGCCTCTGTACGATCTCTTTCTGAATAAGTGAAAACGTGTAAATAAGACACCGCCAACTCGTTCAAAAACTCGTAGGTTTCTAAAAAATCTTGTTCCGTTTCACCGGGAAAACCAACAATAACATCTACCCCTATACAAGCATGGGGCATTTTGTTTTGTATGGTTTTTATCCTATCACGATACAAAGAAGTTAAATACCTGCGCTTCATTTTTTTCAACACCTTATCAGAGCCACTCTGAAGGGGAATATGAAAGTGTGGTACAAAAACCTCACTTTTAGACACCAATTCTATCGTTTCATTTTTTAGTAAATTGGGTTCTATGGAAGAAATCCTCAATCGAGATATACCTGGAACTTGCTCTAGAGATTGAACCAAATCAAAAAAAGTATGCTGGTGCCTTTTATTTCCAAATTCTCCTTTCCCGTAATCACCTATGTTAACTCCGGTTAAGACAATTTCTTTAATACCTTTTGAAGCAATTTCTTGGGCGTTTTTAAGAACATTTTCTAAAGTGTCACTTCTAGAAATCCCTCTGGCCAATGGAATGGTACAGTAAGTACATTTGTAATCACAACCATCTTGAACTTTTAAAAAGGCTCTAGTGCGTTCTCCTATAGCATAACCGCCTACATAGAAATCTGCCTCTTCTATTTCACAGGCATGCACCGTACCCACTTCTTGTTTGGTGAGGTCGTTTAGGTATGCGGTGAGATTAAACTTTTCTGTGGCGCCAAGTACTAAGTCTACTCCATCTACTTCTGCTAAAGCCTCTGGCTTTAATTGTGCATAGCATCCGACTGCTGCTACAAATGCTTTTTCATTAATTTTTTGGGTCTTCTTGACAATTTCTTTAAAGCGCTTATCTGCATTCTCAGTGACAGAACAGGTGTTAATCACATAAACATCTGCTTTGGATTCAAAGGGTACTTTTTCAAAATCTGCCGCCTCCATTTGAGAGGCTATGGTAGCTGTTTCAGAAAAGTTTAGTTTACAACCTAAGGTATGAAATGCCACTTTTTTTTTCATGTTATTCTTTTCTCCATTTTTGAGACTGTTCAAAAACATCCTCTAAAATCATTTTATCACTTTCTGTTAAGATTTCTCCTTTACGCTCCATCACAATTTTTGCAGTTTTGATGGCTTTTTCAAAACTATGGGTCGTACTATTTTGAATGCCTCCCCAAGAAAAACTAGGAATAAAATTTTTGGCAAAACCTGCGCCAAAAATATTGGCACCCACACCCACTACGGTGCCTGTATTAAACATAGTATTTATGGCACATTTGCTGTGATCACCCATCATTAAGCCACAAAACTGTAAGCCAGTCTTTGCAAAACGTTCTATAGAATAATCCCAAAGACGCACATTTTCGTAACTGTTTTTTAAGTTAGAATTATTAGTATCTGCGCCAATATTACACCAAGAACCAATGACTGCATTTCCTAAAAATCCCTCATGTCCTTTATTAGAAAAAGGAAACATCACGACATTATTCAACTCTCCCCCCACTTTACTTTTAGCGCCAATAGTGGTGGCTCCATATATTTTAGCACCCATTTTAACCACTGCATCTGCCCCTAATGCAAAGGGTCCTCTAATTAAACTCCCCTCCATAATCTCACTGTGAGCTCCTAAATAAATAGGACCATTCTTAGTGTTTAATGTGCAGTATTCTAATTGCGCTCCTGATTCTATGAAAATTTGACCTGCTCCAATTACCTGAACGCTTTCAGGTATAGAGTCACTTTCTCTCCCTTCCGTGAGCATTTCAAAATCTAAAGCAATGGCCAAATCATTTTTAGAAAAAATATCCCAAGTATTAGAAATAGATAAGAAAGCACCTGTTACGTCTATAGCCTTTAAGCTGTCAAAATTTATGTCTTCCTCATTGTCATTAGCAAAAAAAGCCACCACGGCCTCACCGTCAAAAATCGCTTCTCCTTCTTTAAGGCCTAGCAATGTGGACACTAAGTTAGGCGTAGGAAAATATGCTGCATTAATAAACACATTTGATTCAAAAAAAACCGTTGGCCATACCTCATTTAGGTAAGATTCTGTAATAGTAGAAGTGGTGTATCCCAATGCGCGTTCCCAACTATCTCTTATGGAACCTATACCCCATTCAATATCAGCTACTGGTCTGGTGTAGGTAAAGGGCATTAAGGCAGTTCTGTTTGGGCCATCAAATAATATGTAATTCATATAATTGATTCAATTGGGGTTAAAAAAAAAGTCACGTTCTGAAAGGTACAGAACGTGACTCAATGTCTTTCAGATTAAGGGATTTATTTCTTAAACTTATCGTATTTATTCTTGAACTTATCAATACGTCCAGCAGTATCTACCAATTTGGCTTTACCAGTATAGAACGGGTGAGAAGTTCTTGAAATTTCCATTTTTATTACTGGGTACTCAACACCATCTACTTCTAGAGTTTCTTTTGTTTCAGCAGCAGATTTAGCTAAAAAAACGTCTTCGTTAGACATGTCTTTAAATGCTACCAATCTGTAATTATCCGGGTGAATTCCTTTTCTCATGATATATAACTTAATTCTGTATTCTAATTTTTGAAGTGCAAATTTAATACTTTTTAATAAACTTACAACGAATCTGCTGCAAAAATACAAAATAAAAAATCTCATTTGACCTGTAACAAAAAACAAGTTACATTTACTAACTAATCACAAACCTAATTAACAAAATAAATAAACATGGAAACAAACAGTCCAAACATTGGAAAATTTTCACTTACTTATGGTTCTATTGCTGGTATAGTAGGTATTATCTTTAGTTTTATGCTAATCTCTCTTGATATGCTTTACGATCAAGGCAGTGGAAAAACCATCGTAAGTATTGCTATTTTAGTAGGTGCAGTCATTTTAGGAATTTTCAATTTCAGAAAAGAAAACGGAAGCTTAACACTAAAACAAGCTTTAAAAATTGGAACTGGAAGCTCTGTTATAGCAGCTATTTATTCTATCTTATTTACCCTTGCATTGGTTAACTTCATTGAGCCGGACTTTATTGCTAAAACCGGTGAAATTACTAGAGCAACTATGATCGAAAGTAACCCAACCATTTCTAACGAACAATTGGATATGATCACAGAGCAACAAGCCAAGTTTTTCTGGGTAGCCTACCCATTCATGCTAATTTTTAATGCTTTTGGAGGTTTAATCATTGGTTTATTAGGTGGATTGATTCTTAAGAAAGACGCTCAAGCCTAAAATATAAATTGTACTTTTGAAAAAATTAATTCTTTAGTACACTAATGGATATTTCTATTGTAATTCCTCTTTTAAATGAGGAAGACTCTATATCAGAACTCTTTGATTGGATTGCATCTGTGATGCAATCCAATCATTTTTTATATGAAGTTCTATTTATAGACGACGGTAGCACAGACCAATCCTGGGGTATTATAACCGCTTTAGCTAAGAATCACCCGCAGATAAAAGGGATTCGTTTTGCTGCCAACTACGGTAAATCTCAGGCACTTCATGCTGGATTTAAAGCAGTAAAAGGCGAGGTGGTGATTACCATGGATGCAGACCTTCAAGATTCACCTGAAGAAATTCCAGCCCTCTATAACGCCATTGCCAAGGAAGGACTAGACTTAGTCTCCGGTTGGAAAAAGAAACGATACGACCACCTCTTCACCAAAAACATCCCTTCCAAGTTGTTTAACTGGGCAGCGAGAAAGACCTCTGGTCTCTCGCTCCATGATTTTAACTGTGGGTTAAAAGCCTATAAATTGGAAGTAGTTAAAAACATAGAAGTTTCAGGTGAAATGCACAGATACATCCCAGTTTTGGCTAAAAATGCTGGCTTTCACAAAATAGGGGAACAAATAGTGCAACACAAAGCAAGAAAATACGGTAAAACAAAATTTGGCATGAATAGATTCATCAACGGATTTTTAGATTTAATCACCATTTGGTTTTTATCTACATTTGGTAAAAGACCCATGCATCTATTTGGCGCCTTGGGAGTAATAATGTTTGTCATTGGTTTTGGTTTTGCGCTATACTTAGGGGTAGATAAATTATTCATTCACACCAGTGGTAGGTTAATTGCCAACAGACCTGAATTTTACATTTCACTTACAGCCATGATATTAGGCACTCAGCTATTTTTAGCCGGTTTCCTGGGCGAGATCATCATAAGACAACGAAAAGATCAAGTACATTATACGATTAAAGAGACTATTGCCCCTAAAGCGTAATAGATAATACTATATGAGTACATCCAATATAGACAACAAAATAGCCGCTTGGCAAAAAGCTCCTTTTGACGCTCAAACCCAAAAGGAGGTAGCACAATTGGCTACAGAAAACCCCTTAGAACTCGAAGACGCTTTTTATAAGAACTTAGCTTTTGGAACTGGAGGTATGAGAGGGCTAATGGGCGTTGGCCCCAATAGGATTAACGCTTACACATTAGGGAGGAACACCCAAGGAATTTCTAATTACCTTAAAAAAAAATATCCAAACGAGCCGCTTTCAGTGGCAATCGCTTTTGATTGCAGGCACCAAAGCGACCGCTTGGCGCAAATTGTAGCGAATGTATTTTCTGCCAATAATATTAACGCCCATATATTTCCTGAGCTCAGAACCACGCCAGCACTTTCTTTTACTTTAAAGCATTTAAAGTGCCAGGCCGGAATTGTACTAACCGCTTCTCACAATCCACCAGAATACAATGGATACAAAGTGTACTGGACAGATGGCGGGCAAATAGTCCCTCCGGAAGATCAAGAAATTATAAAAGAAATTGAAAGTCTTTCTTTTGAGACCATAAATTTTACCCCTAACAAAGCACTTATAAAAACCATAGATAATTCAGTAGATGAGGCCTTTATAACGCAAAGCTGTGCCCAAGCAAACTTTAATGCCCCTAACAAGGAAGATTTAAAGATTGTATTCACTTCACTACACGGTACTTCCATCACGGCCATTCCAGCAGTATTAGAAAAAGCAGGATACACGGTAAACATTGTTAAAGAACAAGCTGTCCCAGATGGAGATTTCCCCACAGTTAGTTCGCCAAATCCTGAAGAGCCAGAAGCCTTGGCAATGGCCTTAGCCTTAGGAGAAGAGACCCAAGCAGACATTGTAATAGGGACTGATCCAGACAGTGACCGATTGGGGGTAGCCGTTAGAGGTTTAGAAGGTCAGCTACAACTACTCAACGGAAACCAGTGTATGGTTTTAATGACTGCTTTTTTATTAGAAAAAAGAAAAGAGCAAGGCTTAGTTGCCTCTGATTATATAGCCTCCACCATTGTTTCCACGCCTATGATGGAAGCTATGGCGGCCGCTTATAATATTGAATGTAAAACTACGCTCACGGGATTTAAATGGATTGCAAACGAAATTAAAAAACACCCGAACCAACACTTTATTGGTGGTGGAGAAGAGAGTTTTGGATTCATGGTAGGAGACTTTGTAAGAGACAAAGATGCTGTTACTGCCAGCCTTTTAGCTTGTGAAATGGCCAGTTTTGCGAGAGCAAAAGGAAATACACTCATGGACGAGCTCATTGAGCTTTACCTAGAATACGGTTGTTATCAGGAGCATTTAGTTTCTATCACCAAAAAAGGAAAAGAAGGGAGTATAGCCATAGAAAATAACATGAAGCGCCTCAGAGAACAACCTCTTGAAACTATAGATGGTGAGAAGGTGGTCTGGATTCATGATTATCTTAAAGGAGTTGCTACAAATTTACAAACGAAAGAAATACAAAAGATAGCGCTTCCCACTTCTAACGTACTCATTTACACCACAGAAAAAGGCACAAAATTAGCCGCAAGACCCTCAGGAACAGAACCTAAAATAAAGTTTTATATTAGCGTAAACAAGCCCTTAGACCGAGCGGAGAATTATCCTAAAGTAAAAGAAACATTAGACTTAAAAATCAACAATATACTCGAGGAAATAGCCTTGTAAAAGCGCACATTTATTGCGACACTTATATGACAAAAACACATGGAGTATTTTAAAAAAATATTGCGTTTTGCAAGACCTTACAGAAAATATGCGGTATTAAATATTATTGCTAATATTTTCTATGCTTTATTCGGAACGCTTGCTATGATCTCCTTATTCCCTATGCTGTCTGTTTTATTCAAACAAACAGAATCTGTATTCACCCCTCCAACTTGGCAAGGTATTTCCAATACTAAAACTTATGTAGAACAAGCGCTTAATTATTTTGTCACTCAAAAGGCATCTGAAGGAGAAGGCACCGCGCTATTGTTTATGGTAGGACTAGTGATAGGCATGTTTTTTCTCAAAAATCTATTTGGTTATTTGGCTATGTACTTCATCACGTTTCTGAGAAACGGCGTGCTCAAGGACCTCAGAAACGCTCTATATGACAAGAGCGTATCCTTACCACTCAGTTTTTATTCGGAAAAGAGAAAAGGAGACACTATGGCCAGGATTTCTTCAGATGTATTAGAAATTCAACACTCCTTTCTATCTGTATTGGAATTAGTGGTCAGAGAACCACTAACCATAGTCTTTACCATCACAGCCATGCTACTTATGAGTGCTAAACTCACGCTGTTTGTCTTTATATTTCTACCTATCTCAGGATACCTCATCTCCTTGTTAGGAAAATCATTGAAGAAAAAATCAGACCGGGTACAGGAAGAACAAGGACATTTTTTATCTATTGTTGAAGAAACTTTAGGAGGATTAAAAATCATTAAAGCTTTTACAGCAGAGCCGCTGTTTTCAGCTAAATTCAAAGCCTCCACCCAACGTTTTTACAAATTCTCAAACAGCCTACTAAACCGTCAAAATCTCGCTTCTCCCTCCTCTGAATTTCTAGGTATTACCGTGATTGGAATTCTACTGTGGTACGGGGGTAGAATGGTCTTGGTAGAAGGAAGCCTAAAACCAGAATTATTTATTACCTATATGTCACTCGCCTACCAAATACTCACCCCAGCCAAAGCCATGAGTAAAGCGAGTTATGGTGTTAAAAAAGGGAATGCCGCCGCCGCAAGGGTATTGGAAATTCTCGAAGCAAAAAACCCCTTAGACCATTCGAATCAAAAAGAGCTCAACAGTATTCAAACAGCTATTGAATTCAAAGAGCTGTCCTTTTCTTATGACAAAGAAATGGTCTTAGACGGTTTTAATCTAAAAGTGCTCAAGGGACAAACCATTGCATTGGTAGGCCAATCAGGAAGCGGGAAGAGCACTATTGCCAATCTCCTCATGCGTTTCTACGATCCACAAAAAGGAAGTATTACTATAGACGGCACCCCCATTAACGAAGTCCCACTCCCCCATCTCAGAAACCTAATGGGGCTGGTCTCTCAAGACGCCTTGTTGTTTAATGACAGTATTTTAAACAATATAGCACTGGGAAAACCAGACGCCTCAGAAGCAGACATTATGGCGGCCGCTAAACTCGCTAATTGTCACGAATTTATTGGGCAATTCAAAGAAGGCTACCACACCAATATTGGAGACTCAGGAAACAAACTCAGTGGGGGGCAAAAACAACGCATTTCAATTGCCAGGGCCATTTTAAAGAACCCTCCCTTAATGATTCTAGACGAGGCCACCTCTGCCTTAGATACAGAGAGCGAAAAACTAGTCCAAGACGCTTTAGAAACCCTCATGAAAAACAGGACCTCTATTGTCATAGCCCACAGGCTCTCTACTATCCAACATGCACAACTCATTGTGGTCATGCAAGAAGGTAAAATCATTGAACAAGGAACACATCAAGCACTTTTAGATCAAAAAGGCCATTACCACAAGCTGGTCACACTGCAAACCTTAGTATAATAGAAAGCAGTGATTACAAACCTTACAAATACTCCAATCAAAAGAATTTCAAAAGGTCCATTAAACCTTTTGTCTATTGTGTTATCTTAGTATCAGACAAGAATTGATTGGAAGAATTAGCCCTCATAGAAGCTCTTAAAGATCCCATTCGCTCAGAAAAAGCTTTTGGTATTTTGGTAGACACCTACAAAGAAAGATTGTACTGGCATATCCGTAGGATAGTGCTCCAGCATGAATTCGCAGACGACGTCCTTCAAAACACCTTCATTAAAGTATTTAGAAACCTAGACGGCTTCAAGGGCGAGAGTAAGCTATTCTCATGGATGTACCGTATTGCCACCAATGAAGCCCTAACTTACTTAAAAACAGAAGCTAAAAAAGGAGGGGTTTCTCTAGGAGACTATCAAGAACAACAATTAGAAGGCCTCACGGCCGACGTCTATTTTGAAGGAGACCACATAGCTCTCTCCCTGCAGAAAGCCATTGCCAGCCTACCAGAAAAGCAGAAATTGGTCTTTAATATGCGCTACTACCAAGAAATGCCCTATACACAGATGTCTCAAATTCTAGACACCTCTGAAGGGGCTTTAAAGGCGTCTTATCATCTAGCGCTTCAAAAACTAAAAAAATATCTCATCTCTAATTAAACCAAATAATAAAAATAAGGTCTTATGACTATGAAACCTGAAAACAAAACAGCATCGCCTTTTAAAGCTCCGGAAAACTATTTCGAGAACTTTAAGGTAACTATTCCCAAAGACCTTAGGACCTTGGACAATAGAAAGTCTTCTGAATTTCAGGATCCATTTAAAACACCAGCGCACTATCTCAAAAATTTCACCGTACCGCTTCCACAAGAAGTAGAATTAGAGCAATTTGTACAGAACACAGCCCATAAGCAAATCAGTGCATCCGAGCCAAAAATCCTATCTTTGTCATGGGTGCAAACAGCCTTATCTGCAGCAGCAGTCTTAGTGTTTTTACTGAGTACGCCCTTTATTTTTAAGTCTTCTACTGATCGTTTAGACACTATGGATGTGGCTGCTATAGATCAGTATTGGGACTACGCTACAGATGCGATTACCCCCTATGATATGGCTGAATTTATAGATAACAATACCACACAATGGGCAGAAAGCACTGCGCTTAGCGAAGGGCTTGAGAACTATTTAAATACGCAGTTACACCCTATAGAAGTAATAGAATTTAATCCAAATGACTATGAATAAGATATTGATTATGTGCCTATTGGCCTTTGGATCTAGCCAGATAAATACAGCCCAATCCAAAGACGACTTGGATAAAATTAAAACCCTGAAAGTAGCATACTTTACAGAGCATTTAGCCTTGAGTCCCGAGGAAGCAGAAAAATTCTGGCCCATTTACAACCAACACGAAACCGTTCAGATAGAAATGTACTCTTATATGCGAAAGAATATGAACCACCGTATTCTCAAAGCAGATGAATTAAATGAATCAGAAGCTGCAGATAAACTATCTGAATACCTCAGTAAAAAAAGTAGCGAGGAAGCTTCACTTCAAAAAATGTTCAAGGCGCTCAAAGGGGTTCTACCCGCCAAAAAAGCATTGGCACTCGTTCATGTAGAAGAAGGCTTTAGAAGACACCTTATGAGCCTTTACCGAAAAAACAGGAACGAACAGCGTCAAAAGAAAGAGGAAGAGATGCCAAAGTTGTAGGATTTATTATCTATAACTACCAAATAATACTACTTCAAATACATTAAATCCTTAAATGTATGCTTCTAAACAGATTAGAGTATCAATAAATACTTAATCCTATATTTTTATTTTGATATTAACATTAAGGAGTTTTTAGCCTTAAATAAAATTTGTCAAGATGAAAAATATTTTCTTAAAAAGTAGTTTAACCTGCATCTTAATTTTTTTAGTCAGTTGTTCTAGTGAATCAACATCAGAGCTTAATGTATTGGATGAAAGTTTAAATTTAGAAAAAGCAATAGATAACTCTAAAATTGGACATATATTATATCAAAAAAACAATTACATAAATGATAACAAAGGACTGATATCAAAATTTAAAAATGACACTTTAATGTATCAGTATTCTTTTGAAGAAAAATTTAATTATAGTTATAAATATATACCTGAGAAAAATAAAGTTAAAATTTTTAACAAGAATACCAATGAATCTATTTTTATTACTATCAAAAGAAATAAAAATAAAGTTATAACGTTCGACCTTTCAACAAGCATTGGTTTAGAAGCAAAAACAGTCTCATTTTATCTGAAAAAAAATGATTTAGCAAGTAACCCACAGTACTGGTGGTTAATACAACCTGTAATTGAATTTGTAATTGATTTAGTCAATGATTCAAAAACATACAATGAACATAACTATGATAGCAATTGTAGAGCAGCAATTCAAGCTTGTGGTGAAAGTGGTGTTGATTATATTAAAATAATTGAAGGGAATTGGTTTTCTAAATCTTCGTGTGAGGTTAGATGTAAACACATATAAATGACTTTAAAAAACAAAAAAGAGAATCTCTTAATCTACACCGCTGCCATTGGAATTCTATTGGGTATGGTAGCCCTCATTATTTTTGAGGAGGAAAATTATTTCAATAGCAGGCTTTCTATTCAATCTAGCTTTGAAGTGTATGCGCTTGCAGCCATTATTTTGGCTCCGCTCCTAGAGGAAACTACTTTTAGGGGATTGTTCTCTAAAAACAAATATTTGAGGGTGGTCTCAATATTGGCACAGCTCATTGTTTTAATAATGATTTTTAATCAAAATGCCATTGGACTAATTATTGGGGGGATTTCCTTAATCTATGGTATTTGGGCTATTGTTAAAAAACCCAATACAAGTACTTTAAGAGGATTGTATTTTTTAAATGCATTTTTCTTTGCATCCCTACATTACACCCTTGAAGACTTACAACATATTTCAACTGCATCTCCAATATTATTTCAATTTTCTTTTGGTTTAATCTTCATTTGGCTAGTGATTAATTACAGCCTTAGCAAATCCATTTTAGCCCACTTTTCATTGAATTTAATCTTCTTATTTTTTGGTTTTTTATCCCTTCAAATAGTAGATAAGCAAACGCATCTACAGACATTTGAAAAGGGACAAATTTCATGGAGTCAGAACCCCCTATATCCTAAAACCAACAGTTCCATAAGTTTTAACGACTCCTCTATCACTATTAATAACATGAGCGTTTTAAAAGTCTTAGAAATTTTAAAACAAGAAGACCAAAAAGAATTAGAAGTTTTTACAGAACCCTTTGTTAAATACAATATTCAAGTAGCATTTAGTGAGGACTTAAAACAAGAAGAGGCATACCTAGAAACCATCCGTGCGCTAGAAAAAGCACAAATTATTAAATTAAAAAAAGCCCCTAGTAAAACACCAACTTTGCCATAGCTCCTTTCCCTGCAGCATAAGCCGTATTGGAATTGGCGAATCTCAGGGTGTAAAACGAGGCATCTGAAAGGGTTTCCCAATGGAGACCACCATCTTTGGAATAGGAGATGCCTGTAAAACCAAGGGCCACAATGCCTTGCCCCTCGGTACCTGGAACATATTGCACACAACTTTTATAGCCTGGGTTCTCGTTCACTGCTTGTAACTTCCATGTCTTACCCCCATCTTTGGTAGTAGCTAGGTTCGCAGAGGCGTCTTTGGGACTCAGAAAACTACCCCCGTAAGCAATCCCTTCTTGGGCATTCCAAAAGTCTATACTATAAATACCGTAGGCCTCAATAGTATCATTTTTTACGGGTGTAGGAAACACTTCCCATTGCTGTCCATAATCTTGGGAATAATAAATATTCCCAGCAGTGGTGGCCATCCAAGCTTTAGATCCTAAGGTTTTAATATTGGTGTTAGAAGCCGCAAATGCACCCTCTCCTGCTTCGCTAATAGGCAATTGATCACATGGAGTTTTGCGCCAGGTCTTTCCGCCGTCTGAAGTGCGAATAATAGAAAGACAACCACCAACAACGTCGCCTACCGCAATGCCTTTTTGCGCGTCAAAAAAAGTCATTGCGTCATAGAAAACACCTGCCTCATTTTCAGTGTACACCAATTCCATCTGTCCTTGATCTCCTGTCTTGTACAACATTGCCGGGTTTTCTACAGAGAGCATAAAAAAGTCTTCTGGGGTATGGGCCACTGATCTAAATTCTAAATTGCTTTCTAAGGCTCCTTTTAAACGATTCTGTTTCACTTGTAAATCAGGCAAAGAAAGCATTCCAAAAGTTCCTTTATTTGCCGCGAAAACCACATTCCCTTGCATGAGCTCAATGGCTCTAATAGAGAGAGAGTCCATAATGATTTTTTGAATTTTCACCCCTTTGAATGGCATTGGAGAAGGGGTTTCTTGAGCGCAGGAAATACAAAATAAAAAGCTTAAAAGAACTAGTAAACGTTTCATGAAAAATATTTTAATCAAATATATTAATTAAAAAGTGTCAAATAAGGTAAACTAAGCATAAAGCAATACCTTTGCCAGCAAATTAGAGAACGTCCATTTATTTCTCATGAAGCGCATTAAAAGTGCATCCAAGCAATGATTTTCATAAGAAGAAGGAATTAAAATAAGAACACCCATGAAACTACATAGAAATTTGGTTTTTGCCGTTGTAGATGCTTTAGGCTTTATTTTCAATGAAGGAGAATATGCAGACAAGGTAGTAGAGAAAGTACTTAAATACGACAAAAGATGGGGCGCTAGAGATAGGGGTTTTATAGCAGAAACCACTTACGATATGGTGAGATGGAAGCGTTTGTATAGTGAAATTGGAGAGATAAAGGCACCCTATACAAGGCCAAAACTATTTAGGATGTTTGCCGTATGGGCGGTTTTAAAGGGCATACAGTTACCCGATTGGAAGCAAATTGAGCCCACTCCTGAAAGAAGAATTAAAGGTAAATTCGACGAACTTTCTAAAATTAGAAAATACCGTGAGTCTGTTCCTGATTGGTTAGACATTCTAGGTGAAAAAGCCCTAGGAGATGCTTTGTGGACTAAAGAACTGGCAGCATTGAACGAGCAAGCCAGTGTAATTCTCAGAACCAACACCCTCAAAACGAACAAAGACACACTTAGAGATGCCCTGACAGAAAATGGTATTTATACTGATTCTATCAAAGGACATCCGCAAGCTTTAAAACTAGAACAAAGGGCCAATGTTTTTACAACTGATGCGTTTAAAAATGGTTGGTTTGAAGTTCAAGACGCCTCTTCTCAATTGGTGGCAGAAGCCTTAGACGTTAAGCCTGGCCAAAGGGTGGTAGATTGTTGTGCTGGAGCGGGGGGGAAAACCCTTCATTTGGCAGCACTTATGGAAAATAAGGGACAACTTATCGCTATGGATATCTATGCCAACAAGCTTAAAGAACTTCAAAGAAGGGCCAAAAGAGCTGGGGCTTTTAATATTGAACCCAGACACATTAGCAGCACTAAAGTCATTAAAAAACTTTATGGAAAAGCAGACCGGGTTCTTATAGACGCACCTTGTAGTGGTTTGGGCGTATTGAGAAGAAATCCAGATGCCAAATGGAAGCTTCAAGAATCGTTCATCGAAAAAATAACAAGTACCCAAAGAGAGATTCTTCAAGACTATAGTAAGATGGTTAAAGATGGGGGTAAAATGGTGTATGCGACTTGTTCTATCCTACCTCATGAAAATAGCCAACAGGTGGCGCACTTCTTAAAATCTGAGGCTGGAGCCAACTTTACCCTCTCAAGAGAACAAAAAGTGTATGCTTCTAAAAGCGGCTTTGATGGATTTTACATTGCCTTACTAGAGAAAAAAGCGACTGTTGAAGCTTAAAAAATTTTTACTATTTTCTGTTTAAAAATATCTATATCCTGTTAATAAAAGGATGGGTTTTTACCACATAAAATCTTAAATTTGTGCTTAATTATCTTTAATAGCGCATAGCTCATGATTCATTTTTTTGGTCACCCCACAGCAACTGTTTACGCCCTTCAAACTACTGGCGAAATTTCTACCCAAGACAGCGAAAAGTTATCCTGGTTATTTGGGGGAGCACCCAAAATAAATGCGGCGTCTATAGACGCCTTTTTTATTGGTCCTAGAGCAGCTATGATTACGCCGTGGAGTACTAATGCAACTGAAATCACACAAAACATGGGTATTTCAGGTATTTTAAGAATAGAATCTTTTACCGTTTGCTCAGAAAATACGAGTGATTTTGATCCCATGCTTTCTGAAAAGTTTACACAATTAAATCAAGAAATCTTTACAGTAACTACTCAACCAGAAGCTGTTTTAGAAATTGAAGACATAGCAGCATACAACATCCAAGAAGGTTTGGCGCTTTCTGATGAGGAAGTGACATACTTAGAGGGCATTGCTACCAAAATAGAGAGAAAACTAACAGACGCAGAGGTTTTTGGTTTTAGCCAAGTAAACTCAGAACACTGTAGACACAAGATATTCAATGGTGAATTTGTCATTGATGGAGTGACCAAACCTAGTTCGCTTTTTAAACTCATCAAAAAAACCACCGCAACCCATCCCAATACGGTCGTGTCTGCCTATAAAGACAATGTTGCCTTTGTAAAAGGTCCTACTATCACTCAGTTTGCCCCGCAAAGAGCAGACATAGCAAGTGAGTATACAGAAAAAGAGGTGTCTTCTGTACTTTCACTCAAAGCAGAAACGCACAATTTCCCCACCACAGTAGAACCTTTCAATGGTGCTGCAACTGGATCAGGTGGTGAAATCAGAGACCGTTTGGCAGGGGGAAAAGGCTCTTTACCACTAGCCGGTACTGCGGTTTATATGACTCCATACTCAAGAATACAAGCAGAAAAAGGATTCCAACCGAGCATGCCAGAAAGGCCTTGGTTATATCAAAACCCTATTGATATTCTCATCAAGGCCTCCAATGGGGCATCTGACTTTGGAAATAAATTTGGACAACCCCTGATCAATGGGTCAGTGCTGACTTTTGAGCACACTGAACAAGATAGAAGATTGGGCTATGACAAAGTGATCATGCAAGCAGGTGGTATTGGCTATGGTACACAAAAAGACGCGCTAAAAGATACCCCTAAAGAAGGCGATAGAATTGTTATTTTGGGAGGTGACAACTACAGAATTGGTATGGGTGGTGCTGCTGTATCTAGTGCAGACACCGGTGCTTTTGGATCCACTATTGAACTTAACGCCATTCAAAGGTCTAATCCTGAAATGCAGAAAAGAGCTGCCAATGCCATTAGAGGCTTGGTAGAATCTGACTTCAACCCGATTGTATCCATTCATGACCATGGCGCTGGAGGACACCTCAACTGTCTTTCTGAACTGGTAGAAGACACAGGAGGTCACATAGATCTAGACGCATTACCGGTAGGAGATCCTACTTTATCTGCCAAAGAAATAATAGGAAATGAGTCTCAAGAACGCATGGGGCTGGTAATAGCAGAAAAAGACCTCAGTCTACTCAAAGATATTGCAGAAAGAGAAAGAGCGCCTATATTTAATGTGGGTAAAGTGAGCGCAGACAAAAGGTTTTCTTTTGTCTCCAAAATAACGGGAGAACGTCCCATGGACATGGATTTAGAAGACATGTTTGGTAGTGCGCCAAAGACCCAAATGGTAGACAAAACCATTTCAAGAAAATACGAATCACCCGAATACGAATTAGGAAAATTTCAAGACTATCTAGACCATGTTTTACAACTTGAGGCAGTGGGTTCTAAAGATTGGCTCACCAATAAGGTAGACCGTTGTGTGGGAGGTAGAGTGGCTGTTCAACAGTGTGTGGGTCCTTTACAATTACCTCTAAATAATTGTGGGGTTATGGCTTTAGACTTTAAAGGGAAAGAGGGTATTGCTACCGCTATGGGACATAGCCCAATAGCAGCGCTCATTAACGCAGCAGCCGGAAGTAGGAATGCCATAACGGAATCACTGACAAACTTAGTTTGGGCTCCGTTAGAAGGTAACATAAAAGCGGTGTCGCTCTCTGCCAACTGGATGTGGCCATGCAACAATGATGGAGAAGACGCCAGGCTTTACGAAGCTGTAGAAGCGGTATCTGGCTTTGCTATTGCGCTCGGTATTAATATCCCCACTGGTAAAGATTCACTTTCTATGAAACAACGCTACCCAGATGGAGATGTGGTTGCGCCTGGAACGGTTATAGTATCGGCCGCAGGCCACTGTAATAATATAAAACAAGTAGTAGAACCGATACTCCAAAAAGAAGCCGGTTCGCTCTACTATATTAATTTTTCACAAGATGCTTTCCAGTTAGGAGGCTCCTCTTTTGCACAAACCTTAAATAAGATTGGAGCTACTGCGCCAGATGTGAAAGACCCCTCATTCGTAAAAGCAGCCTTTAACGTCCTTCAAGAAATGATCTCTGAGGGTCAGATAGCGGCAGGTCATGATATTGGGTCTGGTGGTTTAATCACTACTTTATTAGAGATGTGTTTTGCAGATCTTGATTTAGGGGCTTCAGTAGACCTGCATGCACTGGGAGAATCAGATACCATTAAATTATTGTTTGCAGAAAATGCTGGGGTGGTTTTTCAATTAAAAGCCAATACCACTGCAGACCTCCTAGACAAGGCTGGTATTCAGTACCACTACATAGGAGAAGTGACTCATACGCCTACTTTGGAGATTAAAAATGGTAGCGTAGCCATTGGTCTTCCTATAGGCTCTTTAAGAGATACCTGGATGCGCACTTCTGCCTTATTAGATGAAAAGCAAACTGCCAATGGTCGTGGGATAGCGCGTTTTGAAAATTATAAAAATCAACCCCTCCAATACCGTTTCCCAGAAAATTTCAGTGGTATGCTGGATCCTTTTACAGGAACAAGACCTAAAGCAGCCATCCTAAGAGAAAAAGGAAGTAATTCAGAAAGAGAAATGGCCAATGCCATGTATCTGGCTGGTTTTGACGTGAAAGACATTCACATGACTGATTTGATGAGTGGTAGGGAAACCCTAGAAGACATTCAGTTTATTGGAGCTGTAGGTGGCTTCTCTAACTCAGATGTCTTGGGGTCTGCAAAAGGATGGGCCGGCGCTATTAAATACAATGAAAACGCTCGAAAGGCCATTGAAAATTTCTTTAAAAGACCAGACACCTTGTCTGTGGGTATTTGTAATGGGTGCCAGCTCTTTATGGAACTTGAGCTCATTCATCCAGAGCACCATACCCATGGGAAAATGACCTACAACGATTCCAAAAAACACGAGAGTAACTTTACCTCAGTAACCATTGAAGAGAACCATTCCGTGATGCTCTCTAGCTTGGTGGGCACCACACTTGGAGTTTGGATCTCTCATGGGGAAGGAAAATTCCAACTCCCTATGAACCGTGAAGACTACCATGTGGTAGGTACCTATGGTTATGAAGATTACCCAGCCAATCCGAATGGTAGTGATTACAATGTGGCCATGCTGGCCGACGCCACAGGGCGTCACCTTGTTACAATGCCTCATATTGAACGCTCTATATTCCCTTGGAACTGGGCGTATTATCCAAACCAAATGGCGCATGAAGTGTCCCCATGGGTAGAAGCCTTTGTGAATGCTAGAAACTGGATCATTGAAAAGAAATAAAAATAACAACCCCTTTCATTTGTAAATTAATGAAAAGAAGTACTTGCATTTGAAAATATCGCAATCTTTCACTATTTTTCCAACACCAAAAAAAATAGCTATGAAAGACATTACCCGTTTATTTGATTTTCCTTATTATCAATTAAAGGAATACAATTTAGATAAGGCCTTTGTAACCAAGTCTAAGGGAGAATGGGTAGCAACTTCTACACAAGAATTTATAGACCGAGGAAATGCCATATCTAGAGGACTCATAAAGTTAGGCGTACAACCAAATGACAAAATTGCAGTCATTTCTCTGACCAACAGAACAGAGTGGAATATTATGGATTTAGGGGTATTACAAGTAGGAGCGCAAAATGTTCCTATTTACCCTACCATTTCAGAAGAGGACTACGCCTACATACTTAATCACTCAGAAGCAACTTACTGCTTTGTCTCCTGTGCTACGGTATACGCAAAAGTAAAAGCTGTAATGGATAAGACAACGTTAAAGGGGGTCTATTGCTTTGATGAATTGCCGGATTGCGAACACTGGTCTGTGGTAGAAAAATTAGGAGAAGACACGGCTATTCAAACAGAAGTAGAAGCCAGAAAACAATCGGTCACACCAGAAATGCTGGCCACCATAATATACACTTCAGGAACTACTGGAAAGCCCAAAGGGGTCATGCTTTCTCACCACAATGTAGTGAGTAATGCAATCTATGCATCTGAAAGAATTCCACTTCCAGGAGGCACCGCTAAAGCCTTAAGTTTCCTACCTGTATGTCACATCTACGAGAGGGTGATTATGTACCTTTATATGATTAAAGGAGTGAGTATTTACTTTGCAGAGTCTATGGAGACCATTTCTGACAACTTAAAAGAGCACAAGCCACATGTCATGACAGCCGTCCCAAGATTATTGGAAAAGGTTTATGATAGTATTATAGCCAAAGGAGCAGATTTAAAAGGAATTAAAAAAGCCTTGTTTTTTTGGGCAGTAAATGTTGGATTGGAATATGCGCCTTATGGAGAAAACGGTGCATGGTATGAGTTTAAATTAAAGATTGCTAGAAAACTTATTTTCAGTAAATGGAAAGAAGCTCTGGGAGGTAATTTATCCGTAATTGCTTCTGGAAGCGCTGCACTACAGCCTAGGCTTGCAAGAATCTTTAATGCTGCTGAAATGGGTGTAATGGAAGGATATGGGCTTACAGAAACCTCTCCTGTTGTTACGGTAAATGACATGAGAAACGGACTTTTTAGAATAGGTACTGTTGGTAAACTCATCGCTGAAACTGAGGTTAAAATAGCGAAAGATGGAGAAATATGTGTGAAAGGTCCGCAAGTCATGATGGGCTATTACAAAGATCCTGAAAAAACTGCTGAGGTTATTATAGATGGGTACTTCCATACTGGAGATATAGGAGAGTTTGACGCAGATGGTTTTCTTAAAATTACGGACCGTAAAAAAGAAATGTTTAAAACCTCTGGAGGTAAATATGTGGCGCCCCAACTTCTAGAAAACAGATTAAAACAATCCAGATTTATAGAGCAAGTGATGGTGGTTGGAGAAGGAGAAAAAATGCCTGCTGCATTAATTCAGCCAAACTTTGAATTTATAAAAGAATGGGCGCAACGCAAGTTAAATAAATCATTTACTTCTAACGAAGCACTGGTCCAAGATCCTGCTGTAATGAGCAGGTTACAAGAAGAAGTAGATGCGGCCAATGAGCAATTTGCTAAATGGGAAAAAGTAAAACAGTTTAGGCTCACCCCAGACATTTGGAGTATAGATGCCGGACATGTAACTCCTACCCTCAAATTAAAAAGGAAAGTGATCAAGCAAAAATATATGGATTTATACGAAGACATATACAGGGGCTAATTAGAAAAGTCAAAGTTTACCAAAGTCTCAACATACTGTTGGGGCTTTTTTTTTGCATATTTTTTTTTCTAGAGGGAGCGCTAGCTTAAGTGTTTAGTGAAAACATTTTTCTAAATTTACTATGCATGCATAATATATTTTAGTATATTTGGGATAAATAAATCCCAATTTTGAGTAAAGAACAAACCATAGATTACACGCTTAGAACCACCTGGCAAGCGGTAAGCAAGATGTATAATGAAGAAGCTAAGAATTTTGGCACTACTATGACGCTTGGGTTTACATTGTTGAGTATTGATCCAAAAACTGGAACTCCGTCAACAGCTCTCGGTCCAAAAATGGGTATTGAGGCGACAAGCTTATCCAGGATACTAAAGACCTTGGAGGAAAGAGGTTTTATTGAGAGAAAACCAAACCCGAAAGATGGAAGAGGTGTTTTAATTCATCTTACACCCACTGGGCTTGAAAAGAGGAACATCTCTAAGCAAGTTGTTTTAAAATTCAACGGGGTGATAGAAAACGCTGTGAGTAAATCTCAGTTAAAGGCGTTTTATGAGGTCACTGATACCATCAATGAGCTTATAGCTAAAAAAGAAATTTACCAAAAAAAAAACAGTATTAAGGCTTAACATATGAACAAACACATCAAAAAAGTTGCAGTCATTGGATCAGGTATTATGGGAAGCGGTATTGCTTGTCATTTTGCCAACATTGGGATAGAAGTCCTTTTACTGGACATTGTTCCCAATGCCTTGACAGACAAAGAATCTGCCGCAGGCCTAAGTCTATCAGATAAAGTAGTTAGGAATAGACTGGTAAAAGAGGCGCTAGCTGCTTCTTTAAAATCTAAGCCCTCTCCTATTTACGATCAGAAATTTGCCAATAGAATTTCTGTTGGAAATTTAGAAGATGATCTGGCCAAAATTGCTTCTGTAGATTGGATTATTGAAGTAGTCGTAGAACGTTTAGACATTAAAAAGCAAGTATTTGAGGCTATTGAAAAGCACAGAAAACCAGGCACACTTATTACCTCAAATACATCTGGTATTCCAATCTCTTTCATGAGTGAGGGACGCTCAGAAGACTTTCAAGCACATTTCTGTGGCACACACTTTTTTAACCCTGCCCGTTATTTAAAATTATTTGAAATTATTCCAGGTCCTAAAACTAAAAAAGAGGTCTTGGACTTCTTAGAAAATTACGGGGAACAATTTCTAGGTAAAACAGCAGTAGTGGCTAAAGATACTCCTGCTTTTATAGGGAATAGAATTGGTATTTTTAGTATTCAAAGTTTATTCCATACCGTTAAAGCCATGGACATGACTGTAGAAGAGGTAGACAAGCTTACAGGTCCTTTGATTGGAAGACCCAAGTCTGCTACTTTTAGAACTGTAGATGTGGTTGGTTTAGATACTTTGGTACATGTGGCCAATGGAATTAGAGAAAATTGCCCTAATGATGAACAACACGGGCTTTTTGCTTTACCTGACTTTGTAGAAACCCTCATGAAAAACAAGTGGTTGGGGAGTAAAACAGGGCAAGGATTTTACAAAAAAGAAAAGAAAGTAGATGGAAGCTCAGAAATCCTAAGCCTAGACTTAAACACACTCGAATACCGATCTAAAAAAAGAGCGTCTTTTGCCACCTTAGAAGGCACCAAGACCATTGACAATGTAGCAGATAGGTTTCCTGTATTAGTAGCTGGAAAAGATAAGGCTGGAGATTTTTACAGAAAATCTTTCGGATCGCTCTTTGCCTATGTGTCTCACAGAATTCCTGAAATATCTGACAGCCTATACAAAATAGACGACGCTATGAAAGCTGGTTTTGGTTGGGAACACGGACCATTCGAAATTTGGGATGCCATTGGTTTGGGCAAAGGAATTGAATTGGCAGAGGCGTCTGGACAGAAAGTGGCTCCTTGGGTACACGATATGGTTGCAACTGGAAAAACAAGTTTCTATGAAGTAAAGGATGGTGTCACTTATTATTATGAAATATCTACAAAAGCCTTTGAGAAAAAGCCAGGACAAGAAGCCTTTATTATTTTAGACAATATTAGAGAAAAACCCGCTGTGTACAAAAATGCAGGAGTGGTACTTCACGACATTGGAGATGGTATTTTAAACCTAGAGTTCAGATCTAAAATGAATACTATTGGTGGAGAAGTACTGCAAGGATTAAATACGGCTGTAGACATTGCTGAAAAGAACTTTCAAGGATTGGTTATTGGAAACCAAGGACCTAATTTTTCTGTAGGGGCCAATATTGGTATGATTTTCATGATGGCGGTTGAACAGGAATACGACGAGCTTAACATGGCTATTAAAATGTTCCAAGATACCATGATGCGAATGCGATACTCCGCTATCCCAACCATAGCCGCACCTCATGGAATGACCTTTGGAGGTGGTTGTGAATTATCGCTTCATGCAGACAAAGTAGTTGCGGCTGCAGAAACCTATATAGGTTTAGTAGAGTTTGGTATTGGTGTAATCCCTGGTGGTGGTGGAACCAAAGAAATGACTCTAAGGGCTTCAGATACCTTCAAGAAAAATGATGTGGAGCTCAATGTGCTTCAAGAGTATTTCTTAACCATAGGAATGGCTAAAGTAGCCACCTCTGCTTACGAAGCCTTCGATACAGGGATTTTACAAAAAGGTAAAGACACTGTGGTGGTAAATAAAGACAGACAAATAGCCACAGCAAAAGCTTACGCCAAGCTCATGGCAGAATCTGGGTATTCACAACCCGCAAAAAGAAATGATATTAAAGTACTTGGAAAACAAGCACTTGGAATGTTTCTTGTAGGAACAGATGCCATGCAGGCAGGTAAATATATTTCAGAGCACGATCAAAAAATGGCCAACAAATTGGCCTACGTTATGGCAGGTGGAGATCTTTCTGAACCTACTTTAGTCAGCGAACAATATTTATTAGACCTAGAAAGAGAAGCTTTCTTATCTCTTTGTACGGAACGAAAAACCCTAGAGCGTATTCAACACATGCTAAAAGTAGGAAAACCTTTAAGAAACTAATCAGACTTATGAAAACAGCATATATAGTTAAAGCGTATAGAACAGCCGTTGGTAAAGCACCTAAAGGGGTTTTTAGATTTAAAAGACCAGATGAATTGGCTGCAGAAACCTTAGAACATATGTTCAAAGAGCTTCCTGATTTAGACAAAACTAGAATAGACGACGTCATGGTGGGTAACGCCATGCCAGAAGCTGAACAGGGATTAAATATGGCAAGACTCATTTCATTAATGGGTCTTAAAATTGAAGATGTCCCTGGGGTCACCGTCAACAGGTATTGTGCCTCTGGAATTGAAACCATCGGTATGGCTACCGCAAAAATTCAATCTGGAATGGCAGATTGTATCATTGCTGGGGGCGCAGAGAGTATGAGCTATATTCCCATGGGTGGTTATAAACCTACTCCAGACTACGCACTGGCCAAAGACGGTCATGAAGACTACTATTGGGGAATGGGCTTAACAGCAGAGGCGGTTGCTAATGAATTTAATATCTCTCGAGAAGACCAAGATGCATTTGCATTCTCTTCTCATGAGAAAGCATTAAAAGCGCAAGCAGATGGAAAATTCAAGGACCAAATTGTCCCTATTACCATCGAAGAAACTTTTTTAGATGACTCTGGGAAAAAATCAGTAAAATCTTATATAGTGACCCAAGATGAAGGCCCCAGAAAAGGAACCAATATAGGCGCTTTGTCTAAATTAAGACCTGTATTTGCTGCAGACGGATCCGTGACCGCTGGAAACTCCTCACAAATGAGTGATGGAGCTGCCTTTGTATTAGTAATGAGTGAAGAAATGGTCAAAGAATTAAACCTAGAGCCCATTGCTAGAATGGTCAATTATGCAGCGGCAGGAGTACCGCCAAGGATTATGGGTATTGGTCCCGTAAAAGCTATTCCAAAAGCATTAAAACAAGCTGGATTGTCTCAAAATGACATAGAACTCATTGAATTAAATGAAGCTTTTGCCTCTCAATCGTTAGCAGTGATTAGAGAGCTAGACTTGAATCCAGATATGATCAATGTTAATGGAGGTGCTATTGCCCTAGGACACCCTTTAGGGTGTACCGGCGCAAAACTTTCTGTTCAATTATTCAGTGAAATGAGGGATAGAAAGATGCAGGGTAAATACGGTATGGTGACCATGTGTGTAGGTACCGGACAAGGTGCAGCTGGAATATTTGAATTTTTAAATTAAAACATTAATAAACTTCCTATTATGAGTGCAACAGAACAAAATGAATTGTTACGCGGAGGGCAGTTCCTAGTAAAAGAAACCGCTTGTGAAGATGTTTTTACCTTAGAAGACCTAAGCGAAGAACAAAAAATGATGCGTGATAGTACCAAAGAGTTTGTAGACAAAGAGCTATGGGCACATTGGGAAAGATTTGAAAAGAAAGACTACGCCTTTACAGAAGAAACCATGCGTAAAGCTGGTGAAATGGGTCTTTTAGGCGTGGCTGTACCAGAACAATACGGTGGTTTGGGAATGGGATTTGTCTCTACCATGCTAGTATGTGATTACATCTCTGGAGCCACTGGATCTTTTAGTACTGCCTTTGGGGCGCATACGGGAATTGGTACCATGCCCATTACGCTATACGGTACTGAAGCACAAAAACAAAAATACGTACCTAGATTGGCTACTGGAGAATGGTTTGGTGCCTATTGCCTTACTGAGCCAGGCGCAGGATCAGACGCAAACTCTGGTAAAACCAAAGCAGTTTTATCCGAGGATGGTAGCCACTACATTATATCTGGACAAAAAATGTGGATTTCCAATGCCGGTTTCTGTAATATGTTTATTGTTTTTGCACGTATAGAAGACGACAAAAACATTACCGGTTTCATTGTTGAAAATGATCCATCTAATGGCATTACAATGGGAGATGAAGAGAAGAAGTTAGGGATTCACTCCTCCTCTACCAGACAAGTTTTTTTTTCTGATACCAAAGTGCCGGTTGAAAACATGCTCTCAGAAAGAGGAAATGGCTTTAAAATTGCCATGAATGCGCTTAATGTGGGTAGAATTAAATTAGCAGCAGCTTGTTTGGACGCCCAAAGAAGGATTATTAAAGAAGCCGTAAACTACGCCAACGAGCGCGTTCAATTTAAAACACCTATTGTAAATTTTGGTGCTATTAAGACGAAAATTGCCGCTATGGCAACCAACACTTATGCAGATGAATCTGCTTCCTATAGAGCGGCTAAGAATATAGAAGATAGAATTACCTTAAGAGAAGCCGCTGGTAATACACACCAAGAAGCGGAATTAAAAGGCGTAGAAGAATATGCCATTGAATGTTCTATCTTAAAAGTAGCCGTGTCAGAACATGTGCAGGCTTGTTCAGATGAGGGGATTCAAATATTTGGTGGAATGGGCTTTAGTGCAGACACTCCAATGGAGTCTGCCTGGAGAGATGCTAGAATATCCAGAATCTACGAGGGAACCAACGAAATTAATAGAATGTTAGCCGTTGGAATGTTGGTCAAAAAAGCCATGAAGGGGCATGTAGACCTATTGGGCCCTGCAACAGCAGTTGGTGAAGAGCTTATGGGAATTCCATCTTTTGACACGCCAGATTACAGCGCCTTATTTGCAGAAGAAAAAGACATTATTAAAAGGCTTAAAAAAGTATTCTTAATGGTAGCAGGATCTGCCGTACAAAAATTTGGACCAGATCTAGAATCCCATCAACAATTGTTAATGGCTGCAGCAGACATTCTTATACAAGTCTATATGGCTGAATCTACCCTACTCAGAACAGAGAAGAATGCCAAACGTTTTGGAGAAGACGCTCAAAAAACACAAATTGCCATGACGCAACTTTACCTCTACAAGGCGGTAGAAATTATTCAATCTAGAGGAAAAGAAGCCATTATTTCTTTTGCAGAGGGAGACGAACAACGCATGATGCTCATGGGACTTAAACGTTTCACCAAGTACACCAACTATCCAAACATTGTAACGCTTACCAATCTCATTGCAGGTAAAGTGGCTGCAGACAATGAATACCGCTTTGATTAAATAATATTCAAGTAATACATATTTATTTTTGGTTTTTATATTTTATGTATGTAGCGCCACCCTTCGGGTGGCGCTTTTTTTTACCCCCTACACCCATAATTATTAGCCGTTTTAACTTAATTTAGAGGCTTTAGAAATTTCTATGAAAGCACCTATATTAGATAGCGTTTACGCTGCAGAAGCCTTCCAAACAAAAGGACACCAAATGGTAGATCTTTTGAGTAAACACTTAAAAGCAGCTCAAAAGAGCACCCATAAAACCATCCCATATACAGACCCTGAAACAGAGCGTCAATTCTGGCAACAATACCCAGAAAAGCAAGATTTTCAAACCTTGATTCAGGACCTTATTGACCGCTCTATACACATTCACCAACCCAAATACATTGGCCACCAGGTAGCCCCTCCGGCTCCTATTACAGCAGTATCTTCCATGCTCACCTCTTTTTTAAACAATGGATCTGCAGTCTATGAAATGGGTATAGCCAATACGGCTATAGAACGTATTGTGACTGATCAATTGTGTGTACAATTAGGGTTTGACGTCCATGCCAGGGGTTTTCTTACCTCTGGAGGAACATTGGCCAACCTAACCGCTTTGCTTGCTGCTAGAAGTATAAAAGACGGGACAGGCGTCTGGAAAAATGGACATGAAGAATCTCTGGGTATTCTGGTTTGTGAAGAAGCACATTACTGTGTAGATCGGGCGGCAAGAATAATGGGTCTAGGAGACAAAGGTATTTTAAAAGTCCCCGCAACAATAAATTACGCTATGGATACCACAGCTTTAGAAGCTACTTTAGAAAAAGCCAAGCAAGAGGGTATTCAGGTGTTTGCCATTGTAGGAAGTGCACCTTCTACCGCCACTGGAATCATAGATCCCTTAGACAAAATTGCTTCTTTTGCTCAAAAGCACGGGCTGTGGTTTCATGTAGACGCTGCCCATGGCGGCGCAGCCATTTACTCAAAACACTTTAAAAAAGATTTAGAAGGTATAGAAAAAGCAGATTCGGTAGCTATAGACGGCCATAAAATGATGATGATGCCCGCATTGACCACTGCACTATTATTTAAAGACGGTACACACAGTTACCAAACCTTCAGTCAAAAAGCAGATTATTTATTGTCAGATTCAGATCATGAGGATTGGTACAATATGGCCAAGCGCACCTTTGAGTGCACCAAAAGCATGATGTCTATACATTGGTTTGTGCTATTGAATCAATATGGGCCATGCGTTTTTGATGAATTTGTGAGCACTTTATATCAAATGGGGCAACAATTTGCAGCTATTATTAAAAATGATCCGGATTTTGAATTGGCCTTAGAACCACAGACCAATATTGTATGTTTTAGAATGGTACAAAAGGAGCTTTCTAAGCAAGCACTCAACACCTTAAATGAGCGCTTGAGATGTGCCTTAGTACAAGAAGGGTCCTTTTATATTGTTCAAACAAAACTCAGGGGTACCCACTACCTAAGGGTTACGATCATGAACCCAAAAACAGATTCAGAAAACTTAAGCGCCTTATTGGTCCATTTAAAAGAATTGGCTCAACCCATTCTTCAGAACCTTACATAAATCACTTAATAATTGTATTTTTAGTTCTTAGAAAATCAAATCACCCTTAGCATGAAAAACCAAACCATCTCTTTCAAAACCCCTATTACCGCTTTATTGTTACTATTCTTTTTTGGGATCAGTACGTCAAATGTACAAGCGCAGACAGACCAAGACATCTATTCAATTATAGACCAAGTGTCTGCAACTCGCATTGAACAAGATATTACCAGCCTGGTTAATTTTGGCACCAGACATACTCTGTCAGACACTCTCTCCAACAAAACAGGTATTGGAGCAGCCAGAAGGTGGATTAAAAAAAGTTTTGAAAACACCTCTGCCAATTGTGGTGATTGTTTGGAAGTGTTTTATCAAGGGAATATGGTCAAAAAAGGGACGAATGGTAGAATCGTTAAAGATGTTAATATTGTGAATGTAGTAGCCATTCAACGCGGCACAAAAAACCCCAATAAATTTATTATTATGAGTGGAGATATTGACTCAAGAGTCAGTGATCCAACAGATTATACTTCTATCTCCCCAGGAGCCAATGACAATGCCTCAGGTATGGCTGGAACACTAGAAGCAGCTAGAGTTTTATCTAAATACCGCTTTGAAAACAGTATTATATATGTAGGGCTTTCTGGTGAGGAACAAGGATTATTCGGCGGGAAAGGATTGGCAGAATATGCCAAAGCACAAGGATGGGAAATAATTGGAATTTTAAATAACGATATGATTGGGAACATCACTGGGGTAGATGGAACGATTAGCAATACTGATTTTAGAATTTTTTCAGAGCCAGTTCCCCCAACAGAAACGGAAAGAGAAAGAAATGCCAGACGTTTCTATGGTGGAGAAGTAGATGGTATTTCTAGACAATTGGCCAGACATATTCACAAGCAAGTAAAAAAATACATGCCAGAAATGAACCCAATGCTCATCTATAGATTGGATAGATTTGGGCGAGGGGGACACCACAGACCTTTTAATGACGCCGGTTTTGCTGGAGTTAGAATAATGGAAGCCCACGAAAACTACACCCAACAACACCAAGATATAAGAGAAGAAGGGGGTATTGCCTACGGCGATGTCCTAGAACATGTAAACTTTGATTATGCTGCCAAACTCACCGCAGTAAATGCCATTTCACTAGCGAGTTTAGCATGGGCCCCTACCCCTCCAGAAACAGTAGCCTTAGGAGGTGCCGTTGCACCAGCAGCTACCTTTTCTTGGGATGCGGTGCCAGAAGCTGTAGGGTATAAAATTTATTGGAGAGACACTACCTCTCCTACTTGGGATATGTCGAGATATGTAGGGAATGTGACGTCTTTCACCTTAAAAGGAATGGTGGTAGATAATTACTTTTTTGGGGTATCGGCCGTAGGCGCTAACGGACAAGAAAGCGTGGTTAAATTTCCTAATAAGATTCAGCGCTAAGCACGTTTCTAGTGTAACAAATAGTTACTTCATTTCTCTAAATTACAAGTAATAACCCCAAATGAACGAATTAAAGATTTTAGAAGAAATTCAAAGTAATACAGCCACTGCGGTCTACTTTAAAGGAGATCGCTGTAGTGTTTGCAGTGTATTAGAGCCAAAAATAAAAGCACTATTAGAAACAGAATTTCCAAAATTCACTTTTATTTCAATTCCTGAAAGTGATGGTAATAATGAATTGACTGCACAATTAAGGGTTTTTAATGTGCCAACCTTAATTCTATTCTTAGAAGGAAAAGAATTTTTAAGAACAGGAAAGAATACCAGTATCATAGAATTGTCCAATCAAATTCAACGGCCTTATCACATCTGTTTTTCCTGAATGACACCAAAAAAACTTAAAAAGCAGTTTTTTTAAATTAACACATTAAGTCTATTTAAATTTTAAATCATATACCGGCTTTTTAAGCATTTTTTTTTGATCATGGCTTCTTTAATACGGACTTTAGGTATGGGTATTTGAGTAGCATTTTTTTTATTACTATTTAGCGCTTTAACCAATTCATTCTAAAGTTGTAAATTTGCAGTTCAAAAGAATGACTTTACCAGAGCTAAACCAGCGTGTTTTCGTTTTTTAGTGTTTTGGAATTCTTTTAAAAGCATGTCAAAATTACCTTCAGAATACCAATTTTTAGATCTCTCGGACTATGGGAGACCTTTTGGAAAGGCTATAGCCAAACAATTACAACACACACGCTTTCACGCAGTACACGTGACCTTTCTTTTCGTTTTTACAGCAGTGGTTTCTCTTGGGTTTCTATGGCAGGGTTACCCCATCGTAGCCTCGGTGCTTTTGGTATTAAAATCGATTATAGATGCGGCAGACGGAGAACTAGCAAGGCTTCAAAACAGACCATCTTATATTGGAAGGTACTTAGATTCCGTATCGGATATCCTGATTAATTTATGTCTTATCCTGAGCATTGGTCTTTTGACAAACACTCCTATTTGGATTGTCCTTCTTGCTTTCGCTAGCTTACAGTTACAAGGAACACTTTATAACTACTACTATGTTATCCTGAGGAATGAACACCAGGGAGACACGACTTCTAGGATATTTGAGCGTAAAGCCCCTAAAGCATTAGGGACCGAAAATCAAAAATGGGTAAACCGTTTGTATTACGCTTACAAATTTTGCTATGGAATATTTGACAAAATCATATATACCATAGATCATAATGCGTCTACACATAAAAATTTCCCTAAGTGGTTTATGACTGTATTGTCTACATTTGGGCTAGGCTTTCAATTGTTGGTCATTGCTTTTCTAATGGCACTCGGGCAAATGAAATGGATTATTCCAATTATCCTATATGCCAATATTGCCTTATCAGTGTTTATCTTCATCAGAAAATTACTTCCTGATAGGCATTCTTAAGCACACTTTTTCTATATTTATTGATCTTAAACAATACCCAACATCATGAAAAAAACCTTCTTGCTTTTGGCACTTTTTTGTGCTAGTATTTCTGTGGCCCAGCAATTATCCATGGAACAATTAGAAAATCTTAAACCTAGAAACATTGGACCGGGAGGTATGAGTGGTCGTGTCACTTCCATTGACGCTGTTCACGACAATCCTGAAGTAATGTATGTAGGAACAGCCTCTGGAGGGCTTTGGAAATCTACCTCTGGGGGAATAAAGTGGACGCCTATTTTTGACAAACAAATTACGGCATCTGTTGGTGCAGTTGCCATTCAGCAGTCTAATCCATCTGTGGTATGGGTCGGAACAGGAGAGGGAAATCCAAGAAACTCTTTAAATGGCGGCTATGGTGTTTTTAAAACTCTAGATGGTGGTAAAACATGGAAGTCCATGGGTTTAGAAAAAACAAGGCACATTCATAAAATACTTATTGATCCTACAGATCCAAATACAGTATATGTAGGCGCTATTGGATCTCCATGGGGGGCGCATGAAGAAAGAGGGGTGTACAAAACAACAGATGGTGGAAAAAGTTGGCGTAGAATACTCTTTAGCAACAACACCTCAGGAGTAGCAGATATGGTGATGGATCCTAAAAATCCTAATAAAATTATTGCAGCCCTATGGGATCATAAAAGAGATCCTTGGTTTTTTAAATCCGGTGGTCCTGGAAGTGGGCTATATATGACCTACGATGGAGGAGAAAACTGGAAGAAACTATCAGATAAAGAAGGTTTACCAAAAGGTGAATTGGGAAGAATGGGACTCGCCATTGCCGCTAGTAAAACAGAGGTTATCTATGCGCTAATAGAATCTAAGAAAAATGCCTTGTACAAATCTACTGATGGGGGGAGCTCTTGGAAAATGATCAACAATAAGTCAGATATTGGCAACAGACCTTTTTACTACTCGGATATTTTTGTAGACCCTCAAAATGAGAACAGGGTATATTCTGTATTTACCTATGTAAATGTATCAGAAGATGGAGGAAAGAATTTTAGTGAACTCATGCCTGCCTATGGGGTAGATAATGGCGTTCACCCAGATCACCATGCCTGGTGGATACACCCAGAGAACGGACAGTTCATGATGGACGGAAATGACGGAGGAATGAACATCACCAGAGATGGTGGTGCTTCATGGCGTTTTGTTGGAAACATTCCTGTAGCACAGTTTTACCATATCAGTACAGATAATGAGTACCCTTACAATGTTTACGGAGGAATGCAAGACAATGGTTCTTGGAGAGGCCCTGCTTATGTTTGGAAAGTTCAGGGTATTAGAAATTCTTACTGGCAAGAAATAGCCTTTGGAGATGGTTTTGACGTAGTCCCAGACAAAGACAATTCACAGTATGGGTACGCCATGAGCCAGCAAGGCTTTGTGTCTAGATACGATTGGAAAACTGGAAACAACTATTCTGTTAGACCCACGGCACCTGACGAAAAAACAGCATTAAGATTTAACTGGAATGCGGGTATTGGTCAGGATCCATTTGACAACAGCACTGTATATTTTGGAAGCCAATTTGTACATAAATCTACAGACAAAGGACTTACCTGGGAAGTTATTTCTACAGACCTTACCACCAACGACCCTGAAAAGCAAAAACAAAGTGAGAGCGGTGGTTTAACCATGGATGCTACCGGAGCAGAAAACCATTGTACCATTCTTGTCATTGAGCCCTCACCCGTAGAAAAAGATATGCTGTGGGTGGGCACAGATGACGGTCGTGTTCACTTTACTCAAGACGGTGGAAACTCTTGGAATGAGGTTACAAAAAACATCAAAGGCCTTCCTAAAGGTAGTTGGATTCCTCAGATCAAAGCCTCTGCCAAAAACAAAGGAGAAGCCCTTCTAATAGCCAATGACTACAGAAGATTTAACTACACTCCTTACGCTTACCGCACAAAAAACTACGGTAAAACCTGGGAACGTATTGTAGATGAAAAAGACGTGGCGAGTTACACCCTTTCAATTATAGAAGATCCTAAAAATCCTAATCTATTGTTTTTAGGAACAGATGACGGACTTTATTTGTCTCTCAACGCTGGAGAATCATGGCAAAAATGGACGGCTGGTTTCCCTACGGTGTCTACCAAAGATTTAGCTATACACCCAAGGGAAGAGGACTTAGTGATAGGTACCTTTGGAAGAGCTGCATGGGTTTTAGACGACATTAGACCTTTAAGAGCTGTTGCTGGTAACCCTCAAGCCATAGCAGAGCCTTTTAATTTATTTGCGCCTCCAACGGCATACTTGGCTGCTTATCAGCAACCTACTGGAAGCCGTTTTGGCGCCGATGCTTTATATCAGGGAGAAAACAAAAAATACGGCGCAATGATTACATACTTTATAAAAGAGGGAATCAAAGAGGGTGCTAAAGAAAAAGATGATAAGGAAGGAGATAGCGTTAAATCCGGTAAGGAAGAAGGCGCTAAAGGCTCTAAAGATTCTCTTTTCTTAAAAGTATTTAATGGTGATAAACTTATCAGAACCCTAGGTTTTAAAAAACCTAAAAAAGCTGGATTCCATAGAATGTATTGGAATATGGATGAAAAAGGAGCAGACAGACCCTCTAGAAGCATCTCAAAGAGCAAAAGAGAACGCGGTGGTAAATCTGTTTTACCAGGAACTTACAAGCTTGTTCTCACAGATGGTAACTTAGAAAAAACCCAACAAATTACAGTAGCTGCAGATCCTAGACTAGGAGAATCCATAGCGGCCATGAAAGAAGTTTATGACACTGAAACGCTCTTAGAGGGCTTTATGCAAACTGCCGCAGATGCTGTTAAACAATTGGTAGAAAGTAAACAAATAGCAGACCAATTCTCTAAAGAGTTGTCCGATTTAGATAAAAAAGGCCACAAAGAAAGTATTCAAAAAGCCAAAGACATCTCTAAAGAAATTGATAGTTTATTAGCCTCTTATTTAGGAACCATAGATAAGCGACAAGGAATAACAAGAAACCCAGAAATTACGGTAATGCAGAGAATTGGTAATGCCTCTAGTTATGTGGGTAGCAGAAAAACAGGAATGACAGCTACCGAAGACAGGTTAATATTATTTGCTAAAAATGAGCTCAAAAAAGCCTTGGAAAAACAAAATGACTTTTTTGAAAACCAATGGACAAACTTTGTCGCTGAAATGAAAAAAATAGAAAGAAATCCTTTTAAAGAAACCAAAACATTTGATTTAGATTAGTATCTATCAGAAATTAACTCTAACTTAAAACAAACCCTTTAAAAACTATCTTATGAAAAAAATTTTATACTCTACTGCAATATTATTGGGACTTTTATCCTGTAAGGACAAACCAAAACAAGCAGAAAGCGCCACTGAAATAGAGGCAGTAGCTCAAGAAGTAACTAAAATTTCCTTTGAAATGACTCCTAAGAGTGGGTCAGATGTAAAAGGAACCGTTACTTTCTCCCAAGAAAATAATGGGCAAGTGATGATGATGGCTTATTTATCTGGATTAACACCAGGAGAACATGCCATTCACCTGCATGAAACAGCAGATTGCTCTTCTGAAGACGGAAAATCTACTGGAGGGCATTGGAACCCTACTTTTGAGCCTCATGGAGCCTGGGGAGCTGAGGAGGGCTTTCACAGAGGAGATATTGGTAATTTCACCGCAGATGCAGATGGAAATGCTACGGTACACTTTATGACAGATCTATGGAGTTTAGGAGGAGAAGACCCTACTAAAAACATTATTGGAAAGGCTGTGATAGTGCACCAAGGAGAAGACGACTTAGTCTCTCAACCAAGTGGAGCTGCAGGTGCTAGAATTAGTTGTACGGGAATTATTGAATAATATACATCCTAAAAGAAATTAATGAATCCATCTGCTTCAGGTTGGGTCACAAAATTTGGCCATGTTCTCAAAGACCAAACATTTCTCTTTGAGAACATGGCCTTATTTAATCAATTAAAGACGCTAGGTTTTCTGTATGGATTAAATATAGCTATACCGAAGTTTATTATAACTGAACATGAGGCCTCTATTGACGAACGCACAAAAATAAATCTTATTTATGCTATGTATAGTGCCTACGTAGCCTATTACAATAGCAACTCGACAAAAGAGAACACAGAGAAAATAAGAGATTTTAATCTGTTTTTAGAACAAATTACTACATACTATAAAGGTTTAAATAGTGTCAAAAAATCACTCTTTGAAGGGTTCTTAGGGGAGACGAAAAAAGATGAAATAGTAGCTCGCATAATTGATCAAAGGGTTTTTATTGAAGCCAATATCATTCATAAAACTTTTGGAAATTTTTCTTTAAATCCATATTTAACTATTGATTATTTAGGGTTTAAACGTTTCTTGTCTGATCCTGATCATTATGTGCTTGCTTTACAACAAATAGAAAAAATAGGTATTTTATTAATCGAAAAATCAATAGAGCTCTTTAAATGCGAAAAAAATCAATTAGAACTATTTCAAAAATCAATGCTCTTAAAAGAGCACAAACTTTTACCTACAAATAGAAATGATTTTCATTTATCTACTGAAGAAGTTCAATACCTAATAATCATCAGTTCCTTAAATATCCTGCCAAATAAAGAAGATGAAAATAATCTTTCAAATTATATAAACTTCACTGCGGAGTTATTAAGGGTCTCTCCCAAAAGAATTCACTTAGAACTCTCTGATTTAAAAACATTCATAGAGCTTAACAAAAAACAAATCCCTGGGCTTAAAACTATGGCAACAGGAGAACAGCTCTATGAAAACCTCTCCTTTTTAGTGAATAAATTAATTCTTAGAAACAGTAAGAGGCTGCTAAAAGAAATTAAAGGAAGCCAAGAATTGGTGCGATTAATTACAAAATCTACTCACAGTGATTTATCTACTCAAGAAAAAAAGAAAATACAAGAGCAGCTTCTAGATATTTTTAAAAGTATTCCCTCTCTGGCTATTTTCATACTTCCAGGAGGAGCTATGCTTTTACCCATTTTTATAAAGCTAATTCCTAAGCTACTTCCGAGCGCTTTTGACGATAATAGAATTCCCTAATTTTATTTTATACTCAAATTAAAAAAAGCTATTTACCCAATTGTAGTTTTTTGAGGATGAATTGGGAATATTAGCCATATCTTTGCAACTTATAATTATATATGACTTTTAAAGAACTCGGGCTATCTAAGCCACTTCTAGACGCTTTAGATCGTTTAGACTACAATACCCCAACCCCAATTCAAGAACAAGCTATTCCAATTGTCCTCAAAGGTGAAGATTTATTGGGTTGTGCACAAACAGGAACTGGAAAAACAGCCGCATTTGCTATACCAATTATAGAAAGATTACTTTCTAGTACTTCAAAAAATAGTTTTATTAAAGTGCTTGTAGTTACTCCTACAAGGGAATTGGCCATACAGATTGAAGAAAATTTTAAATCTTACACACATTTCACTGAGCTTAAGACTCAAGTAATTTTTGGTGGGGTAAAACAAGGAAAACAAACAGATGCACTAAGAAAAAAACCAGATATTTTAATTGCTACTCCCGGTAGACTATTAGATCTTATGAATCAGGGATTTATAAGCTTGAAAAATATTAAATACGCCATTTTAGATGAGGCAGATCAGATGCTAGACATGGGGTTTATTCATGATATAAAAAAAATAATCGCAAAGCTTCCAGCGCAAAGGCAATCCTTATTCTTTTCTGCCACTATGCCACAAAGTATTGTGCAATTATCTGGTCAGATATTAGGAAATCCTCAGAGAATTACCATCAAGCCAGAACAAGCTACAGCAGAAAAAATAACGCAAGGAATTTATTTTGTAGATAAAGAAAATAAAATCAAACTCTTAGCCTCATTGGTAGAACAATCTGAGGCACCTGCAGTACTCGTATTTTCGAGGACAAAACACGGTGCTAACAATATTGTTAAAAAATTAGACAAGTACGGGATTAAAGGGGCTGCGATACATGGCAATAAATCACAGGCAGCAAGACAAAAGGCATTAGAAGGCTTTAAAGAAGGTAAACTAAACGTTCTAGTGGCTACTGATATTGCAGCAAGAGGAATAGATATAGACCAACTTTCTTTAGTGATTAACTATGAACTCCCCAATGTTCCTGAAACTTATGTTCATAGGATAGGAAGGACCGGAAGGGCTAGTGCTAGTGGTGTTGCTATTTCATTTTGCGACGAAACTGAAATTCCGTATTTACAAGATATTCAAAAACTCATTAAACAGGATGTTCCTGTGATTAAAGGACATGAGTTTGAAAACGAAAGTCTTGAGGGAGAACTACAGAAAAAACAATTCTCTAAAAGTGGTGGAAAAAAGGCAGCCTCCAATCAAAATAGATCTAGAAGACCACAAGGAGGAAGAGACAACCAAAGAGGTCAGAGACCTCAGAGAAAATCAGATGGTTCTCGTAGAAATTCATAAATTGTTTATTTTTATACTTCAATTTTTCACATGAATCCTACTACAGGCACTAGAATAAATAAATACTTAAGTGAAATTGGTTATTGCTCTAGAAGGGGTGCAGACAAACTAATAGAAGAAGCTAGAGTAACCATTAATGGTGTAGTTCCTGAAATGGGTACTAAGATTCAGGAAGGAGACATAGTTGCTGTAGATGGAATTGAAGTAGGTAAAAAAGAAACAGAACACGTTTATTTAATTTTCAATAAACCCGTCGGGATTGTTTGTACTACAGATACAAGGGTAGAAAAAGACAACATCATTGATTTTATAAATTATCCCAAAAGAATATTTCCCATTGGAAGATTAGATAAACCAAGCGAAGGCCTAATTTTTCTAACCAGTGATGGAGACATTGTCAATAAAATTTTAAGGGCAAGGAACCATCATGAAAAAGAATATGTGGTTACTGTAAACAAAAGAATTACCCCAGATTTTATTTCAAAAATGAGTCAAGGGGTACCCATTTTAGATACTGTTACAAGACAATGTAATGTTACTGCTATAAATAGCTTCACATTTAAAATTGTCTTAACCCAAGGGCTTAATAGGCAAATAAGACGCATGTGTGAATACCTTGGCTATGAAGTGCAACAATTAAAAAGAGTTAGGATAATGAACATCTCTTTAGATGTACCTTTGGGAAAATGGAGAGATTTTAGCCCAGAGGAACTCAGAGAACTAAATAGTTTATTAGAAGATTCTACAAAAACTGATAACTAATACGCATGTATATTCCAGATCACTACAAAAATGAAAACGAAGAGGAACTTATAGGTTTTATTCATGAAAACCCGTTCGGTATTCTAGTTATTCAAGGAGAGAATGCTCCTATTGCGTCGCATATTCCATTTATGATCAAAGGGTCCCCTGAAGATGGATACCATCTTGTAGGTCACCTCTCTAAAAAAAATCAAATAGCAGAATTATTGAAAAATTCAATGTCTGTGTTAATTATCTTTAATGGACCTCAGCATTATATTTCTTCTTCCTGGTATAAAGAAGAAGAAGTACCTACATGGAATTATATTGCAGTTCACGCCTATGGATCTGTTTCAATTCAATCTGACAATGCACTTTTAGACTCATTACATGAATTGGTTGCTCAGCATGAAAAGCATGAAAAGAATCCTGTAGATCTAACAAAAATGCGTCCAGAAACAATAAACCAATACAAAGGAGTTATAGGTTTCACTATTTCAATTAACACATTAGAAGGAGCTTACAAATTATCACAAACTAGAAAAGAAGACCATCAATCCATTGAAAGCGAACTAGCGAAAAAGAATAATTTTCAAGCTATCGAGATCTCAAATGCCATGAAAAAAGCAAACCATTCCCCTTCAAAATAGTTTTTTAACTTTACGGTTTAAATCATATCATGACCATCACCCAACTCCAATACGTATTAGCTGTAGCTGAATATAAAAATTTTACACTAGCTGCAGAAAAAAGTTTTGTCACTCAGCCTACACTGAGTATGCAAGTTCAGAAATTAGAAGAAGAGTTAGATGTTATCTTGTTCGACAGAAGTAAAAAGCCACTTACCATTACTACAGTTGGAGAAAAAATTGTAGCACAAGCAAAAAACATTGTGAATGAGGCATTGAGAATAAAAGATATTGTTTCACAAGACAAAGGATATGTAGGTGGGCCATTTACCTTAGGTATAATTCCTACTATTATGCCTACTCTACTACCAATGTTTCTAAAATCGTTTATTGAAAAGTATCCTGAGGTCAATTTAATTATAAAAGAACAAAATACAGACCAACTCATAGAAAGTCTTAAAGAAGGCTCTATAGATGCTGCAATTGCAGCCACACCACTAGAAATTGAAGATTTAGAAGAACGCCCTCTATACTATGAACCATTTGTGGGTTATGTTCCTAAAAGCCACAGACTTGCTTCTGCAAAAGAACTCACTGAGGAAGATATTGATCTTTCTGAAATCTTACTATTAAAAGATGGACATTGCTTTAGAGATGGAATTTTGAATTTATGTCAAGCAAACAAAAAATTGGACCTTAGTCATTTTCAGATTCAAAGTGGTAGTTTTGAAACTCTTTTGAATTTATCGGATGAAGGATTAGGAATGACACTTCTTCCTTATTTAAATTCATTGGCCTTGGAACCTAGTAAAAAAAGTGCCTTAAAACATTTCAAAGCACCATCTCCAGCAAGAGAGGTAAGCCTTATATACCATAAGAGGGCTTTAAAAATTCAAATCACTGAAGCCCTTAAAGAAACTATCTCTAATATTATCCGTGGCGCAATAGCCTTTCAGGATGTTAAGATCATTAGTCCTTTAAACAAAAAATAATTTAAAGAAGCTAAAAAAGATATTTTCAAATAAAAAAGAGGCCTTATAAGACCTCTTTTTTACTAACCAAATTATACAATCCCTATCAGGTATTATCTGGACCGCTTATTTTCTAAATAAATCAAAGTAGCTTTCAATTTTGGATTTTCTTTGCTGAATTCATTGAGCCAAATAATTAACTCTTCTATTTCATTGGGCAAAAGCCTTTTGTAAGCTTTTTTTAATTCTCTTCTAAATAAACCCATATTGAAACTCACTTTTTCAAGCACCATTTTGGTATACTCTAGCATTGCTCTAGCCATAAGTTTATTATATTTAAATTGAACATACTCAAATTTAGCACAAATAAACACGCCATATTTTATAAGAAATGTTAAAAACAACTACATTCATGTTAAAAATATACAAAGCCATGAGTCACTATAATTACCTCATTGAAAAAACAAAAATAATTGCTCTTATGGCTTTAATGGGCAGTTTTATTGTGGGATGCGGAGGCGCAGTTAAGGTGCAACAAAAAAACATACACAAGCATTTTAAAGGAAAAAACTTTAAAAATCAAATGACTGGACTCATTGTGATAGATCCAGAGAAGAATGATACTCTCGTTAATATAAACGGAAGCCAATATTTTATTCCTGCCAGCAATACAAAGATTTTTACCCTGTACACAGCACTTGAATTGCTCCCAGAAAAAATGCCTCTATTCAGATATCAGAAAAAAGGAATAGATTCTATACTAATTGCAGGGATGGGAAACCCAACTCCATTTCATCCTTTTTTCAAAGACAGCACTTTAGTCAGCGCCTTAGCGAAATATACCCACGTTGGAATTGTGGGAAACAGGCTATTAGATTTTCCATATGGGCCAGGTTGGGCGTGGGAAGACTACGACACTTATTACGCTCCAGAGCGTTCAGCTTTACCTCTTTATGGTAACGTTTTTAATGTGATTAAGAATGATACTGTCTCCATTCAAGAACCCCTGTTATTTGCCTCTTTAATTAAAAAGAAAGATCATCAATTTTATAGAAGTGCAGAAAAAAATATTTTCTACCTGCCGGAAAAAGAGTCATTTTCTCTTGAAATACCCTATAAAACATCTGATAGTGTAACGGCTATTCTTCTGGGAAATTTGTTGAAAAAAGAGATTTTTATCTTACCAGAATTTAGTGGCGAAACCGAAATAGCTTATGGTACTTCAAGAGACATTGTATTAGAGCGAATGATGGAAGTAAGTGATAATTTTTTAGCAGAACAACTGCTACTTAGTGCTGCTGAGTTCACTTTAGACAGCATGCAAGCCTCTAGTATTCAAGAATATATATTAAAAAGAAGTTTAAAAGACTTGGCCCAAAAACCTAGGTGGGTAGATGGTTCCGGACTGTCTAGGTACAATTTATTTACACCGTTATCTATGACTCAGGTACTCCATAAATTACACCTAAAATATTCTTGGGATAAACTGATTCGTTTTTTCCCGATAGGAGGAGAAAAAGGCACTCTAAAAAACTGGTTTAAAGGGGAAGAAAAACCTTATATATACGCAAAGACTGGAAGTCTTGGAAATACCTATTGTCTCAGTGGTTTTTTAATAACAAAGAAGAACAAAACGCTAATTTTTAGCTACATGAACAATCATTTCACCAAGCCAAGTAGTCAAATAAAACAGGAAATGGAAATAGTATTAGAGGCAATTAGAGATCAGTATTAATAAAAAAACCCTATTTTATTAGGTTTCAAAACTGTACGATTAAAATCTATTGTCTCCATCCAATAAATCTCCTATACCGCCAAGGAGACTACCTTCTCCTTTTCCTTTTCCACCCCTTTTAGGTGCTGCGGCCCAAACCCTACTAGCCAAACGACTAAAAGGTAATGATTGTACATAAACAGTACCTGGCCCTTGTAAAGAAGCAAAAAACAAACCTTCTCCTCCAAACAAAGTGTTTTTAATACCGCCCACAAAACTAATATCGTACTGTACGTTTTGGGTAAACCCAACCAAACAACCCGTATCTACCTTTAAAATTTCTCCAGCCTTGAGTTCTTTTTTTGCAATAGTTCCACCAGCATGAATAAAAGCAAGACCATCTCCTTCTAATTTTTGCATAATAAAACCTTCCCCACCAAAAAACCCTCTACCAAGCTTTCTAGAAAACTCAATTCCAACAGAAACACCCTTAGCTGCACATAAAAAAGCATCTTTTTGGCAAATAAATTTTTCACCAAAAGCGGAGAGATCAATAGGAATGATCTTTCCAGGATAAGGAGAAGCAAAACTCACTCCCTTTTTTCCTTGACCTATATTTAAAAAAGCAGTCATAAATAGGCTTTCTCCTGTCAGTAATCTTTTCCCTGCAGAAAATAAGGAGCCCAAAACCCCTTCATTTTGTTTGGAGCCGTCTCCAAAGATGGTCTCCATTTGAATGTCCTGATCCATCATCATAAAACTCCCTGCCTCTGCCACTACAGACTCGCCTGGATCTAATATTACTTCTACAAACTGCATTTCTTCTCCAGAAATCTCATATTCTATTTCGTGTGCATTCATATTTACTGTTTTTTCTTTATAGTCCATTGAAATTCAAAAGTAGCCACACTGACCCCTAACTCGTTTATACCAATAGCTTTCATCCAAAAGGTCTCCCCTTCTCCTGTAGTGATTGTTTTTTGAATGGCTGGTGCTATTAAGTGTCCATCTTCGCAGCTAAAAACAATTCGTCCTGTCGCTTTTTTAGTGAAAGATGCCTTGTTATGAGCTACTAACATAGATATTGATTGGCCGGATTGTTTAATTTGGTCTATTACCATAGCTCCAGTAGCCAATTCGGCAGCCATACCCTGTACCGCCCAAAACATGGAATTAAAGGGATTTTGATTGATCCATCTGTGGGTAACACTTACTTCTGCTGTGTTCTCAGTAATACGTTTTAGTCTAACACCACACCACCAAGCAGCGGGTAATTTGAAAAAAAGATAGGTATTAAACTTAAAAACAGAAGTAGCCATATTTTTAAAAATTTCCTTAAAAATACATTATTTAATGCTAGAAATTAATAATACTGTTTTGTTAATTAAATGTTAAATTAAAGTACTTTGTATTGCATAATACCTTTTAATAGACATATATTTGCATTGTAATGTAGCTTAGAGATGGAATTCATCAGGAAAACTGCAAAATTATTTCAATTTATGAATATTGAAAATACCAAAGCACAAATGAGAAAAGGGGTACTAGAATACTGTATTCTCTCTATTTTAAATGGAGAAGACAAGTATGCCTCAGAAATTCTAGAATCATTAAAGGACGCAAAACTTCTTGTGGTAGAAGGGACCATTTACCCCTTACTCACCAGATTAAAAAATGCTGGTTTGTTGGCGTACAGATGGGAGGAATCTAGTTCAGGTCCTCCAAGAAAATACTATGCACTCACTGAAACAGGCAAATTATTCTTAAAAGAATTAGACACCACTTGGAATGCCCTTAAAAACGCCGTACAACTTGTTACAAAATAAAAAACCATGAATAAAACACTCACTATAAACTTAGCCAACAGTATTTTCAATATAGATGAAAATGCCTACCAAGCTTTACAAAGATATTTAGAAGCTGTTAAAAAATATTTAACTGGCACTCAGGGTAACGAAGAAATATTAGCCGACGTAGAAGCCAGAATTTCAGAACTTTTTTCAGAAAAATTAACCACTGAAAAACAGGTGATCATATTACAAGATGTAGAGCAAATCATTCAAGTCATGGGACAACCAGAAGACTATTCCATAGATGAAGATATTTTTGATGAGACGCCTAAAAGCAATACTAAAACCAGTACTCGTGTGAAGAAATTATACAGAGATGGAGATCAGAAATTGATGGGTGGTGTTTGTAGCGGAATTGGACATTACTTATCCATTGATCCTCTATGGATAAGATTACTTTTTATTGTGTTCTTATTTGGCGGAGGCTTTTCCGTTATAACTTATATTATTCTTTGGGCGATTGTACCTGAAGCATCTACAACTGCACAAAAATTAGACATGCAAGGGGAAGCTGCAAACCTTAGTAATATTGAAAAAAAAATTAAAGAGGGATTTGACTCTGTAGAAGATACTGTGAAAAATGCAGATTATAAAGGGGTAGAAAATGCCGTTAAAGACGGTGGAAATAGTTTTGTAAAAGCACTAGGTGATTTTATTGGAGTAATCTTTTCTACTATCGGAAAAATAATCAGCACTGTTTTTAACCTTTTTGGAAAATTCATAGGCTTGCTCCTAATTCTTATTGGATCTGCCACCTTGTTAGGGCTTTTTTTTGGACTATTTACAGTGGGCATATTAGACCTTAGCAATCTATCTGGGGTCCAATTCTTTCCCCTTGTTAATGCTTCTGAATTACCTATCTGGCTTTTATCTATTTTACTGTTTTTGGCTATTGGAATTCCATTTTATGGCTTGCTCTACATAGGGCTTACTGTAATTACTAAGAACCTCAAGAAAATGGGTAATATCACTAAAGTGAGTTTATTTAGTATTTGGTTTGTATCTGTAGGCTGTCTAATTTTTTACGGAATTAAACAAGCCAATTCTTTTTCAGTAAGGGGGAACCAGATCGAACAAATATCTTTAATTGATGGAAATAGCACAGGAATTCAAGTGCCAGATACTTTGTATCTCAAGGCAAAAAGTTCAGAACATTTTGAGTATTTAAACCATAATTATTTTGATGGCATTACTATGAGTTACGACACAAATGGCAATGAAGTACTTTACTCAAAAAGGGTTTCAGTGAATATTAAAAATACCGTTGACAATAGTGTATCAATCAAAACCTATAAAAGCGCCAATGGGTATTCTTATGAAGAAGCAAAAAACAGGGCTTCTGCCTTGTTGTACAATGTAGAACAAATAGGTAAAACTATCTATTTTGACGACTATTTTACCAGTGCACCCCATCAAAAAATGCGCAATCAAAAAATTGAGATGAGTCTAATTATTCCCAATGGAACTGTTGTTAAAATAGATCCTAGTATGAGCGAAATGATGGGTTGGGAAAATAAAAATGATCAAGATATGTATAGAAAAGACTTGCATAACGAGACATGGAGAATGGGCAATAATGGTGTTTTGGAGTGCATGACTTGCAATTCATCCATGGATTAATACAATCCAGTTTCTATTATTTTATAAGTCTTCTTAAATATAACACCTTGAACTTAACAACAATAAACATATGATATCGCTAGCTAAAACTTTCATCACACTTTTATTCAGCATACTTTTTTTATTCTAAAGTCAAATTAATTCACGGGTTTGGTTATATTTAATTTATAATAACCAAACCTTTTATGCGACTTACACTGACCTCCTACAAACTAGAGCTGGCACATACCTTTAGTATTTCCAGAGAGTCTCATGACTTTCAAGACAGCTTAATTGTGACCTTATCTCATGAGGGAAAAAGTGGCTACGGAGAAGCGACTGCCAATGGGTATTATCAAATAACGTCGGCCAGTATGGCCAAAGAAATTGGTCTGTGTAAAAATCAAATAGAAGCCCACGATTTTAAAACCCCTGAATTATTCTTCGAACTACTGAATTCATTATCCCTTTCTAACTTCTCAAAATGTGCCTTAGATTTAGCTGCTTGGGATTTGTTTGGAAAAATAAATAATACCCCACTCTACAAAATTTGGAATACAAACCTCAGCAACTTAGCCACCACCAACTATACGATAGGCATTGATAGTGTAGAAAAAATGGTGGCTAAAATGGTAGAAAAACCATGGCCTATTTACAAAGTAAAATTGGGCACTTCACAAGATATTGAAATTATAAAGGCATTGAGAGCTAAAACAAATGCTGTTTTTAGAATAGATGCTAACTGTGCTTGGGAAACAGATGAAACCATTTCAAATGCTCGAAAACTCAAGGAATTAGGGGTGGAATTTATAGAACAACCTTTAGCAGCTGACCGATGGGAGGACATGAAGAAAGTCTTTGACACTTCTTGCTTACCGCTTATAGCAGATGAGAGTTGCCAGGTTCCAGAAGATGTGGCCAAATGTGTAGGACACTTTCATGGGATTAATATTAAACTCACTAAATGTGGGGGTATAAGCCCTGCTTTAGGCATGATTAAAGAGGCCAAAGCTTTGGGTTTAAAAGTAATGATAGGATGTATGACAGAATCTAGCGTTGGGATATCGGCCATAGGCCAGCTACTTCCCCAATTAGATTATGTAGATATGGATGGTGCTTTATTACTCAAAAAAGATATTGCAAAAGGTATTGTAATACATGAAGACGCTTCGCTTAGCTATCCTAATTTGGGTGGTAGCGGAATAGAATTGTTAGACCTATGATACAGTATTTTAACAAGGCTATTGGCCCCTATTTGTCTTTTAATAAAAAATCTTATTTGTATTTTGGAGGTACCAGCTACCTCAGCCTTCAGACCCATTACAGGTTTAAACGTTGGTTGTTAAAAGGAATTCTCAAGTACGGGGCGCATCACGGGGCGTCCCGTCAGTCAAATATTAGAATATCATTATTTGAAAAAGTAGAAAGGGTATTGGCACAAAAAACCAAAGCGCCTCGGGCATTGCTAAGTTCTTCTGGATATTTGGCTGGTCAGATGGTAGCCAAACAGTTTTTAAATGATCCTTTTATTCCCATCTATTTGCCTGGTACACACAGTGCCTTAAAAATAGACCCTAAGGCTATAGAAACTCATTACGATAGTATTGAAACAAAATTAAATGAGCTGTTTGCGTTAAAAAAACAAGCAGTGATTTTTTTAGACAGTATTGATTTTAAAGGGAAACATTATCCTCAATTCCGCCCTTTAAAAAGTATTGATCTTTCTTCTTGTATTTTGGTTGTAGACGACTCTCATGCCCTAGGAATCTGTGGCTTAAACGGAGCTGGATCCTATGAAATTTTAAAACAATTAAAGCCCAAAGAGTTAATTGTTACGGCTTCTATGGGAAAAGGAATGGGAATTAGTGGCGGAGTAGTATTCTGCGAAGACCATAGAGCAAACGCTATTACAGCTAGTGCTACTTACGGTGGCGCTAGCCCAGCAGCTTTGGCAGGACTTTATGCCTATTTAGAAGCACCCGAAATTTATCAAAAACAACTCCTTAAATTACATAAAAACACCAAGCGTTTTATAAAAGGTCTTGACTATCCTGATTTTTTTGACAATCACTTAGGACACCCTGCTTTTGAATTTCAATCGCCACAATTATCAAAAGAACTCAAGGAGGCTGGTTTTATTATAACAAATTTTCCATATCCCACGGAAAAAGACCCTATAATGAGCAGAATTGTCATTAGTGCAGGGCACAAAAAAAAGGATATTGAGTCGCTTTGCAAAACACTCAATACCCTTATTCCTTCTTTAAAATAACTGAAAATATAGCACTTAAATTGCGCCTTTTATTGGTTTCACTATTCCAGAGTAGCCAAGTAACGTTCAGCGTCTAATGCGGCCATACATCCTGTACCAGCTGCAGTAATAGCCTGTCTGTACTCTTTGTCTTGAACATCTCCACAGGCAAAAACTCCTGGCAGATTGGTTTTAGTACTCTTGCCTTTAGTGTGAATATAACCGGTTTCATCCATGTCTAACTGTCCCTTGAATATATCTGTATTCGGTTTGTGACCAATAGCAATAAAGAGTCCTGTTATGGCAATATCTTCCTTTTCTCCAGTTTGGTTGTTAACCATTCTTAGACCCTCTACCACTTGGTCTCCAAGAACTTCTTCTACCTCTGTAAAGTATTTTACTTCAATATTATCTAAACTATTGACCCTGTGTTGCATGGCTTTTGACGCCCTCATCTCTCCTTTTCTAACAAGCATGGTCACTTTGCTACAAATATTGGCTAAATAGGAAGCTTCTTCTGCAGCAGTATCTCCTGCCCCTACAATAGCCACTTCTTGGCCCTTATAGAAAAAACCATCGCAAACCGCACAGGCAGAAACACCACCTCCCCTTAGTTTTTGCTCACTAGGTATATTTAAATATTTGGCCGTAGCCCCTGTAGAAATTATCACTGTCTCCGCTTCAATAGGCGTTTTACCATCTACCATAGCTTTGTGAATACCCCCAACTTCTTTACTCAATTGTACCTCTGTGATCATTCCAATACGCACTTGGGTACCAAAACGCTCTGCCTGCTCTTGCAGCTGAACCATCATTGTGGGACCATCTACACCTTGAGGGTAACCAGGGAAATTGTCTACCTCAGTAGTTGTAGTTAATTGCCCTCCTGGTTCCATTCCTGTATACAAAACAGGTTTTAAATCTGCTCTTGCTGCGTAAATGGCTGCAGTGTACCCTGCTGGCCCTGAACCAACTATAAGTGTTTTAATACGTTCAATATCTTGAGACATTTGCAATGAATTTTTAATGATTAAAGACCAAAATTAAACAATTTGGCCACCTTGTAAATGGTAAAGTTATTAAAAGTTATTACAGTATTATTTGGAGGATTGATTTAGATCTTGTTTAAATTTTCTATTTGTTTTTAACAAAAAATTTCAGAAAAGATTAGTATGTGAAATAGCAACACAATTAAAATAAAGGTTTTAAAAAAAATATAACTGCTGCTGTTTTACAATATAGTTTTTGATTATAATCAAACCATAAGAATTAAAACTCAAAAAGAAAGTATATTCCTACAAAATCATTACTTTTAACATGGGTATTATAAATTTAGGGGCTTCCCTAACAAACAATTCAAAAAATGAGTAATTCAACATTTAGATCTGACTGTGGGTTAGCCACAGGCTTGGATATCATTGGTGATAAATGGTCTCTATTGATCGTAAGAGATCTCATGAGTGGGAAAAGAACATTCACTGAAATGAGATTATCAAAAGAGGGCGTCGCTACCAATATACTGGCAGACAGACTGAAAAATTTAAGTAACCATGAAGTTATTTCCTTTTATCACGCCGCAGACAATCGAAAAACAAAGTATTATTTTTTAACTGAAAAAGGATTAGAATTATTTACCATTCAATTGGAGGTTATGAGGTGGGCTTATAAATTTTATCCTGAACAAGCTACTAATGACACTGATTTTCTGGAGCAACTCTCTCAAAATACCACTCAAAAAATTTTTAAAAAACACACTAAAAATTATCAAAATGAAAAGGATGCCCATTTTCATCAAATGAATCCTGACGGATAATTATATTGTGACCTTAAAAATAAAAAAAGGCGGACCGTTGGTCCGCCTTTTTTTTAACCCTGCTTCAATACAATTATTTCTTTACGCCTAACTTTTTTAAAATGTCTTCCATTAAGCACCAATTAGTCAAAGATGATTGAAATAAATTGGCCCCTACAAAGGCTGTAAACCACAACCAATTTTGATTAACATAAATAGATAACGCAAGACTAATTAATATAAAAGATCCTGCAATTCCTTTGATCATTCTGTGTAACATATAATGGTGTTTTAATTAATCGATTTTTATTTTATAAGCTTTGTTCTATTGGAACTACCACTGCGTGAATAGGACTAAGTGCTTCAAGAGATTCGTTAAAGGCCCTTAAGGCTTGGAATAAAGGCGCAATTTTCTCTTCTGCTACAAAAGAAAATACCAATTCGGAATCTACTTGAATTGCACTAGAGGCAAACCAATTTTTAATGGGTGAACTTTGGTCACTTTCTTTATGTCCTGAAATATCTGTACTGCTGTATGCAGATATTCCTGCCTGCTTGAGCAGCTTTAACACACTTGGTTTATGCGCGTCTATTATTGTAATTACTAATAATTTCATAGGTCTTATTATTGATGGTTTTTCTTTTCAATGAGGTAATAAACAAGCGGCACTACTAAAAGCGTCAACACCGTTGAAGCGATTGTTCCGCCCATAAGTGAAATGGCCAATCCTTGAAAAATAGGGTCAAACAGAATTACAAAGGCTCCGATCACAACGGTACCTGCCGTAAGTAAAATAGGGGTTGTTCTCACTGCGCCAGCCTCAATAACAGCTTCTTTAAAAGGCGCTCCCTCTTCCAACCTAATATTGATAAAGTCAATCAAGAGTACTGAGTTTCGCACCATAATACCCGCCAAAGCAATCATTCCAATAAATGAAGTAGCGGTAAAGAAAGCGTCTAACATCCAGTGACCAAGAATAATTCCCACTAAAGAGAGTGGAATAGCCACCATCATTACAATGGGTGCTTTAAAATTCTGAAACCAACCTACAATAAGCATGTAAATAATAACAATAACACCTAGAAATGCTAAACCCAAATCCCTAAAAACCTCTAGGGTAATTTGCCATTCCCCATCCCATTTAATGGTGTAATTAGATTCTGATGTAGGGGCACTAGCGTATAATTCATCTAAACTATATCCTGCAGGTAGGTCTATTTTAGCTAATGTTTCTTCCATACCTAGAATGGCGTACACAGGGCTCTCTAAGGCTCCTGCCATATCTGCCAACACATAAGAAACCCTTTTCTGATTCTTTCTGTAAATAGGCTGCTCGGCCATTACTTCTGAAATGTGAACAACGTCTTCTATGGCCACCAATTGATCCATTTGATTTTTAACGTGTAGGCCAGCAATGGCATGGATAGAATTCTTATCTGTATGGTCTAATGTTAAAACCATAGGAACCTGTTGTGCTGCATTTGGCAAATAAAGATTCCCCAAAGAACTATTAGACAAGGCTAATTGAATCGTTTGAATAATTTGAGGTGCGCTCAAACCAAGTTTAACAGCCTTCTCTTTGTCTATTTCTAGGTGAAAAGTTTTGTGCTCAGCGGCTGCCATAGCATCTACATCTACCACATCTGGAGTATCTCTAAGCAATGACTCTAATTGCTTAGCAATATGTACCTGTGTATCGTAATCAGGTCCATATACTTCTGCCACAATAGTAGACAGCACAGGTGGTCCTGGTGGCACCTCTACAATTTTTATATTGGCATTGTATTTTTTACCCAAAGCTTGAATGTCAGGCCTAAAGAGACTTGCAATTTCATGACTTTGTGCGGATCTATCATGCTTATCTACCAGATTTACTTGAATATCTGCCACATTCCCTCCTGACCTTAGGTCGTAGTGACGCACCAAACCATTAAAAGTAATAGGTGCAGTAGTACCCACATAGGACTGATAGTGAACCACCTCTGGTCTTGTTCTCAAGTATTGAGCTACTTCTTGAGCCACCGCCGCTGTTCGCTCTAAGGAAGTTCCTTCTGGCATATCTATAAGTACTTGAAATTCGTTTTTATTGTCAAATGGCAGCATTTTTACAGCGACAGATTTAGTAAAAAACAATCCCATTGAAGCCAATAATAACAAGGTAGTTCCTCCTAAAAATAAGATCCTTGTTTTCTTATTTTCAAGTAAGGGTCTTTCATATTTATTATAAATCTTATAGATCCATGATTCTTCTAATGTTTTCTCCGCTTTTAAATCCGCTCCAGGAACTTCTTTTTCTCTTAAAAAAAGGTATCCTAAATATGGCGTAATAGTAAGGGCTACAAAAAGTGATAAGATCATGGCTATAGAGGCTCCAATAGGCATTGGAGACATATATGGTCCCATTAAACCAGAAACAAAAGCCATAGGAAGCACAGATGCAATAACGGTGAATGTGGCCAAAATAGTTGGGTTACCCACTTCATTAATAGCGTATAAAGCTGCCTGTTTAAATGGTAAACGCTTCATTTTAAAATGCCTATGCATGTTCTCTGCAATAATAATAGAGTCATCTACCACAATTCCAGTCACAAAAACCAAAGCAAATAGGGTAATCCTATTTAGGGTGTAGTCCATCATATAATAACTCAACAAAGTCAAAGCAAACGTTATAGGCACTGAAAGAAATACGACCAAACCTCCACGCCATCCCATAGAAAGCATTACTACTATTGTAACCGCTATAATAGCGCCAATAAGGTGCATTAATAATTCAGAAACCTTTTGAGAAGCTGTTTCTCCATAATTTCTACTGACAGTTACCTGAATTTCATTTGGAATAAGATTTTCTTTTAAATCTTCTATTTTATCGAGGATTTGTTCGGAAATCTTCATAGCGTCTGCCCCTTTACGTTTGGCCACTGAAAGTGTCACAGCAGGGTACTCTGAAGGGTATACTGTTTGATCTTCACCACTAGCGGCACCATAGCCCATATGAACATAATCTATGGATTGCTGAGGTCCATCTTTAATTTGTGCCACTTGTTTTAAATAAATCGGGCTTTGACCCGTCACACCAATAACAATATTAGCGACTTCTGCTGCACTCGATAAAAAGGATCCTGTTTGAACGGTGAAATTCTGGTCCTGGGCATTAAAAGATCCGGTATTTAGTTGGGCATGATTGGCAGACAGCATTTGTGCTACCGTGTTAAAGTCCAATCCAGCTGCTGTTAATTTCTGAGGATCCAACATCACACTTAATTGTCTATTTCTACCGCCAATTAATTTGGTGCTAGAAACATCTTTTATTTTCTTAATCTCTGAATCTACCTCTTGAGCCAATTGCTTTATTTGATAGTCGTCCATCTGATCACTCCACAAGGTAATGCCCAACATAGGAACGTCGTCAATAGCCCTTGTTTTGACCAGTGGCATAGTCACACCTGCTGGCATTAGATCCATATGTTTATTGATCTCATTGTATAATTTGACATAAGAGCGTTCAATATCTTCTCCTACATAAAATTGAACAATCACCATGGCTTTTTCTTCCATAGCGGTAGCGTATACATACTCTACCCCTTTAATATTAGAGAGCAGTTTCTCTAAGGGCTTTATTACCCTAGCTTCTACTGCTTCAGGACTCGCTCCTGGATAACCAACAAAGATGTCAGCCATAGCAACGTCTATCTGAGGTTCTTCTTCTCTAGGAATCAAAAAAGAACTGTACACCCCTACTACCATAAATACAATCATGAGTAGTACAGTAAGCTTGGAATCTATAAATACTTTGGCAATTTTGCCTGCTAATCCTTCTTTCATAAGTGATTAATTTTGAACGTCTAGCGCTACACCGTTATACATTTTGGATTGTGCATGGAGCACATACGTCTCTCCTGTAACCAAACCAGATAACACCTCCACAGATTCATTATGCTCTTGTCCTAAACGCAACCATCTGAGCATAGCGGTGTTTTGCGCGCTAAGCACATAGACTCCCTTTAATTGTCCTTTGGTTACTATGGCCTCTAATGGAACGTATATAGTCTCTTTTTCATTATTGGAAGCATTGAAATAAATACTGGCATACATCCCAGATAACAAAGGGGTAGTATCTCCATTTAATGTAATTTTCACCCTGTATTGTCCTGCGGTGTTTTTGGAAGACAATCCAAGCTCAGCAATAGATCCTTTTAGCGTCCATTCACTAGGGTGCACTTTAACTGTAACGGTATCTCCTATTTTATAATTTCCTATATATTCACTTCCTATAGAGGTCCAAATGTCAAATCCATTACCCCCTTCTATTTCTAATAAAGGCATTCCCGGCTGAGCCATATCTCCCTGATTTATAAAACGATTGGTCACTACTCCATCATAAGGCGCCCTAATTTGAGTAAAAGCTTGTTGTGCTTTTGCCATTTCTAAGTGAGCTTTTGCTTGGTTATAAGCAGTTTCAGCAGCTACAAAAGCTGTTTTAACCCCTTGGTATTCTCTAGAGCTAACACTATTCTTTTCAAACAAAACTTTATAAGCGGCTAAATCATTTTGAGCCAATTTAAAAGCAGCCTCAGCCGCATTTACACCAGATTGTGCTGCCAAGGTTGCAGCGTCTATATCTCTGTTAAATAAGGTCATTAATACCGTCCCCTTTGAAACTTTATCTCCCAATGAAACTGATATTTGCTGAACAGTTCCCATCATTCTAGTACTGAGATTACTCGTTTTTGAAGCTGCTAAATAACCGCCAGCTACTGCGTCAGTTAATAAAGGAGACGACTTTGCTACTGCTGTACTCACTACCACAGCCTGCGAAGCACTGTTCACTGTTTCCTGTTTTTCTCGACAGCTCAATAAAGTAGCTAATGGGAATAGGGTTAAAAATATTTTGATTGTTTTCATGTCTGTGATTATTCTTGGGTTAAAAATTTTAAATATGCTTTAGTGTAATTGTAATTAAAGATTGCTTGGGCGTATGACAATGATTTTTGAGCCAACTGTGCCTGACTATCAAGGACATCACTCGTCCGTGCTAACCCCGTTTCAAATCTATTTTGGCTTATGGCCACCACTTCTTCTAATTGGGATACCGCCAACCCAGCTGTTTCTAATTGTATACTAGCAATGTCTAATTGGCTTTTGGCTTTATTAAATAGCAGCTCACTCTCATTTTTATACTGAACAGCTTGCTCAGCCGCTTTGTAGAAATTAGCTTTTGCTTTTTTAGTACTACCCAATTGTTGACCCCCTTTAAATAAGTTCCATTTTAATTGAGCCCCTACCAAATAGCTTTCTGCTCCTGTACCAAAAATGGAGGTGTCGTGAAGCTCGTAGGAACCAAAAGCATTTAATTTGGGTAAAAATTGCATTTGAGCAGCCCTATATTTATATTTCATAGCGTTGGTAACTAAATCCAAGGCTTGAATGTCGGCCCTTTTTAAAGGGCTATAGAAAAAATCCTGAGCTTCAGCTAATAAAGTCAAGGAATCTAAAGGGACGTATTGAATATCCTGTGGGGCATTCATAAGCATGGCCACTTGGGCCGACGCTACCCTAACACCACTTCTAGCCTCTTCTAATTGTGCTTTTCGCTCTCCAACAGCTACCCTAACAGACAACACATCTGAACGTAATAAGTGTCCTGCTTCATACCTATCTTCTGCAATTTTCAGATAAGCATTCGCGGTTTTTAATGCTTTTTCTAATACAGATACAGCCTTGTAAGACAATTGTAGCTCCATATAGGCCCTTGTTAAAGAAAGCGTCATATAAGCTTTGGTTCTAGATTCTTTTAATTCCGTAGCTTCTAAAGCACTTTTAGCAGCCTTACGATTCATAAAACCATCCATATTTATTAAAGGTTGTTGCACACTAAAAACAGTGGCAAAATCTTTTGTTTCAGAGGGATTGTTAAGGGTAATAGGATTAAAATCCGAGGTTTCTATCTGAGCCTGATTTAAACTTAAACCAAAAGCCATTAAAGGATTATTCGTAGCTACTGCCGTATGACTCAAAGATACTTGTGGCAATAACACCGCTCTGGTTTGATTGTAATCTCCCTGTGCGGCTAATGTTTCCGCAGCAGCTACTTTCAAATTTGGATTTTGCTCCATTACGGCTGCAGCAAAAGCTTCTTGTGAAATGAATTGTTGTGTCACTTTTTGCTCTTGTGCCATTAGTTGTGTCGTACTCCAGCAAAAAAATCCTACAAAAAATAAGGTACTGTATTTCATCTGTATGGTAATTTTATACAAATCTAAGGGCAACTTATTCCTTGGAGCGTAACAATAGTTACCAAGCGTTTGGGATAAAAAAAAGCGCCCTGTAGGGCGCTTTT
>Ga0181596_10000065_pt1 | contig 95317 bp, 78 predicted proteins | sample 041ome_6_FD_148655 | JGI IMG/M metagenome (GOLD analysis project Ga0181596, IMG submission 148655) | Coastal salt marsh microbial communities from the Groves Creek Marsh, Skidaway Island, Georgia - 041402US metaG (spades assembly) | ecosystem: Environmental > Aquatic > Marine > Intertidal zone... | reverse complement strand
AGATAGAGCATTCATGGCTGTTTGGCCTCAGTGATTTTTGGCGATTGATCTGATCACCAAACGTCATGAATGTTCCTATCTTTTTTATCTCGCTGATATCGTTATATTATTTGTGGGGATACCTCAGACTCTGACCCCTTTATTTTTGTGTTGTCATTATTTATAGACATTCTTATTCGATAAAAGCCTTAATAGATCTGACTTACTTTTAGCAATGTGCAGGTTTTTTGGTAAACTCTTGCGAATATCATTTAGTCGAAGTAAATAGGACGAACAAATGGCCGTATTCGGTACAGTATTCATGCCAGAAATGGCGCTTGCCACCTTTGTCAACGATCAATGGACTGACACCGAATTTGTCAGCGCTGATAGTATTCAATTGCACCCTGGTGCACATGTGCTTCATTATTCAAGTACATGCTTTGAAGGCTTAAAAGCTTTTAAACATGAAGATGGCAGTATCAACATTTTTAGAATGGACAAAAACATTGAGCGTTTTGCTCAGAGTAGCCGTCTTCTTAACTTGCCCGAAATAAATAAGGCGCAAGTAGAAAAGATGATTATTGATATTGTTGCGAAATACGCGTCTGAAGTACCTGAGCCTCCTGGTTCCATGTATATCCGTCCTACCCATATTGGTACAGAAGCCTCTATCGGCAAGGCTGCAGCTCCGTCAGCAAGTTCAATGCTGTATGTACTATTATCGCCAGTTGGCGATTACTTTGCGGGCGGTGCAAAGCCACTACGCTTGCTATTAGATGAAACAGGAATGCGATGTGCACCGCACATGGGAATGGTAAAAAGTGGTGGCAATTATGCCAGCGCTTTACCTCCCATTTTAAAAGCGCGCGCTGAAGTACAAGCTGACCAAATATTGTTTTGCCCTAATGGTGACGTTCAAGAAACAGGCGCAGCAAACTTCTTACTTATTGATGGTGATGAAATCATTACTAAAGGTTTAGATTCTACCTTCTTACATGGAGTTACCCGCGCAACTGTTCTTCAAATTGCTAAAGATCACGGCATGAAAGTAAGTGAGCGTGACATCACAGTAAGTGAACTATTAGAGCGCTCAGCAAAACCGAACACTGAGGCGGCGCTTTCAGGCACTGCGGCTGTTCTAACGCCGGTCGGTACGTTTATCCATAATGATAAAGAGTACCAGGTTGGAAGCGGTGAAGCTGGCCCTGTGACCATGAAGCTAAGACAAGCGCTTAATGATATCCAATGGGGTAAAGCGGAAGATACCCACAACTGGTTAGTCAAAGTGCCAAACTAGTCTAATCAGTCACCCATAAAAAAGCCTGCTTAAGCAGGCTTTTTCGTATTTGAAAAGGCGGTCGTTTACTTCGCTTTGCCTTGTTTCGCTACGGCATCCATCATTGCTTTGATAGCGTCCGCATCGCCAAGATACTCTTTAGAGATTGGCTTAAGGTTTTCATCTAGTTCATATACCAGTGGTACACCGGTAGGAATGTTTAAACCAAGCACTTCTTCGTCAGACATGCCATCTAAGTATTTAACCAGCGCACGCAAGCTGTTCCCGTGAGCTGCAATGATGACTCGCTTACCCGCTTGAATGTCTGGACGAATAACGTCGTGCCAATACGGAAGCACGCGCTCAATCGTTAATTTTAAGCTTTCACCACGTGGCAAGATGTCTGCATCTACGTTGTTGTAGCGTGGGTCGTGACCCGGGAAATGCTCGCTGTCGTCTTCTACCGAAGGAGGTGGAATGTCGAAGCTGCGACGCCAAATTTTAACTTGCTCTTCACCGTGCTTAGCAGCAGTTTCCGCTTTATCTAGGCCCGTAAGTGCACCGTAATGACGCTCATTTAAGCGCCAGTGACGCTCGACGGGAAGGTAGTGTTGACCCATCTCTTCAAGCGCAATATTAAGTGTTTTAATTGCACGAAGTAGTACAGACGTATAAGCCTGATCAAATGAAAAGCCAGCATCTTTAAGCAGCTGTCCTGCCGTTTTTGCTTGTGCTACACCCGTGTCGGTCAAATCAACATCATGCCAGCCCGTGAAACGGTTTTCCAAGTTCCACTGACTTTCTCCATGACGAATAAGTACCAATTTATACATAGTTGAGTTACCTGCGGCGTTTGAGTGAAATCGTCTGAACTCTTGCCATGCGTTAGACGTTCAGACGTATATTTGAAAAAACTGTCGTTATCATCCTTGATCAGCGTAGAAAAATCCAGTTTCAGCTATCACAAAATCGCAGGTAAGACGTGTGTGTGCACATGCACTCTATAAGATTTATATAAACTTCGTAAGATCGGGGTGGGCAACTTTGATCCACTCCTTCATGGATGGCTCTTCAATAAAGCTAAAGTCATTGAAATCAAAACCCGGGGCTACAGAGCATCCAACAAGTGAGTATTCACCCATCGTCGCTGCCGCTTGAAAATTTCCCGCTTTCACCACTTCAACATATTCGTTATTTTCCCCGCCAATACGCCGTTCCCACACTTGTTGGTTTTCTAATTGAAATAGTTGAAGAGGTGCGCCTTCATAATGATTCCATACTTCATCGTGTAGCACCCGATGAAAGCGGCTTACTTGACCTTTCAATAATAAAAAATATATGTGGGTAAGTGCAGGTCGCATTTGATTATGTACATAAGAACTTGTTTCATTATCTGAACGAAACACTTGGCGGTAAAAACCGCCTTCAGGGTGCGGTTCTAAATTATATTTCTTAATTAAAGGGTGTGTCATATTCGCTTCATTATTATTGTAATTTGTTGCATTACCTTTCCAATACAGACAATTGTTCAGATTCTGCAAAATCGATTTGTTTAGCTTGTCTGAAAGCATAACCTTAGATGATTTATATGAAAATATAATTGTTGCGTATTTGTAAAATGGGTCGACCAGTTCTGAAGTCATGCTAAAGCGTGCCATCATCATTGACTTTGCCTGTCTTTTTTAACGCCTTTGGTACTGCCCTAACGAATGTTTAGCGGCGTGTATGGTTTATTTCAAACCAGAGAAATAAGGGTTTGGTTTAAAAAGAATTGGCCTGTCAATTTGAGGTGAACTTTTTTTCATGTTCAAGCCGTACAAATAAATCAATAAAAGCAAATAAGTGATCCCGCATAAATCTGCATTTGTGTTTCAACTTATAAGCTTCATTACAAATCATGAACAGGCAAAAAAGGATGGAAGCGTATGACATATAAGTCTTTTTCGCAGCTTGAAGTTAACGGCAAAAACTTCAAGGCGGTTAATTTTGACGGTATAGGTAGTAAATATGCACTCGACCGGCTTCCGTTCTGTATCAAAATTCTTTTAGAAAACCTGATTCGTCATGAAGACCAAGAGTTTGTTAATAGTCGCGATATAGAGCAAGTCGCTAAATGGGATACTAAAAATCACGCAGACCACGAAGTTTCTTTCGTTCCTGCTCGCGTAATTTTACAAGACTTTACCGGCGTGCCGGCTATTGTCGACTTAGCGGCTATGCGAGATGCGGTTAATAGGCTTGGCGGGGATGCCCAAGCAATCAATCCGCTTAATCCAGTAGAGCTTGTTATTGACCATTCTGTGATGGTTGATCACTTTGCTGAAGAAAATGCCCTAGAGAAGAACACGGACATAGAAATTGAGCGCAACAAAGAGCGCTATCAGTTCTTAAAATGGGGGCAATCTAGCTTTGACAACTTCAAAGTTGTTCCACCGGGTCGCGGCATTGTTCATCAAGTCAATTTAGAGTATTTAGCTCGTTGTGCTTTTACCAAAGAGCAAGATGGCGAGACATTGGTCTATCCGGACACCTTGGTGGGAACCGACTCTCACACCACTATGATTAATGGCTTAGGAGTACTGGGTTGGGGTGTAGGTGGCATTGAAGCTGAAGCGGCCATGCTCGGTCAGCCAGTTACCATGCTGCTTCCGAAGGTAGTTGGCTTCCGACTTTCAGGTAAATTACCTGCTGGTGTAACGGCCACTGACATGGTACTGACTATCACACAGCAACTACGTGAACACGGTGTGGTGGGTAAGTTCGTTGAATTTTATGGCCCTGGCCTGAAGCACCTCACGACGGCTGACCGCGCTACTATTGCAAACATGGCCCCGGAGTATGGTGCGACGTGCGGAATTTTCCCAATTGATGAAGTGGCTCTAGATTATCTGCGTCTAACAGGGAGAGAAGAAGAACAGATTGCGCTTGTTGAAGCTTATGCGAAGTTTAGTCACCTGTGGCACGACGATCATTCTAAAGACGCTCAGTATCACGAAACGCTGGAGTTGAATTTGGAAGAGGTGGTCCCCTCTCTTGCTGGCCCTAAGCGTCCTCAAGACCGAATAGCGTTAGACAAGGCGGCGGAAGCATTCAAAGAATGGCATCGCTCTCAAATTGACGTTAAGGTGCTAGACGAAGAAACAGACCTTATTGCAGAAGCAGGCTTAGGCACCAACGATACGGTTGATGAAGACCATGACTCTTTTGTTGAGTTTAGGGGGAATAAGTTTAACCTTGAAGATGGTGCTATCGTTATTGCAGCCATTACTAGCTGTACCAATACCTCTAATCCATCGGTGCTAATAGGTGCAGGTTTACTAGCCAAAAAGGCAGCGGAGAAAGGGCTAACTCGTAAGCCGTGGGTTAAAACGTCATTAGCACCTGGTTCTCAGGTTGTCACTCAGTATTTAGAAGATGCTGGCCTTATGGACCCGCTTGAAGCGCTAGGTTTCAACTTGGTTGGCTACGGCTGTACTACCTGCATAGGCAATTCCGGTCCGCTGCCAGATGCTATTTCAGATGCAATTAGAAAGGCAAAGCTTACCGTCACTTCAGTATTATCGGGTAACCGCAACTTTGAAGGGCGTATTCATCCTGATGTCGCTGCAAACTATCTAGCATCGCCACCCTTGGTTGTTGCATACGCGTTAGCTGGAAACATGAATGTAGATATCACGAAAGAGCCGTTAGGTCAGGCGAGTGATGGTTCTCTGGTATATTTAAAAGACATCTGGCCTACCGAAGAGGAGATTCAGCAATACATCGCTGAAAACGTCACTGGTGATTTGTTTAAAGAAAAATATGCAGACGTCTTTAAAGGCAGCGGTGAGTGGAACGAGCTAGAAGTAAGTAAGACATCGGTTTACGATTGGCCCGATTCAACGTATATCAAGCACCCTCCATTTTTCGAAGTCATGGAAAAAGAGCCAGAGGCGCTGACGGCTATTCAAAACGCACGGTGTTTGGTGAAAGTGGGCGATTCAATTACAACTGACCACATCTCGCCCGCCGGCGCTATTGCCAAAGACAGTCCCGCTGGTGAATATCTTCAGGCAGAAGGCGTTGACCCGAAAGATTTCAACTCGTACGGTTCAAGGCGAGGGAATCACGAAGTCATGATGAGAGGTACGTTTGCAAACGTGCGTCTTCAAAACCAACTAGCACCTGGTACTCGAGGCAGTGCAACTACCCACTATCCAAGTGGTGATAGTATGTCTATATTCCATGCCGCAATGCGTTATAAAGATGAGGGTGTACCTGCCATTGTCATTGGCGGGAAAGAATACGGTACGGGGTCGAGCCGAGACTGGGCGGCCAAAGGCCCTTCGCTCATGGGCGTCAAAGCGGTACTCGCCGAGAGCTATGAACGTATTCACCGTTCAAACCTTATTGGTATGGGCATATTGCCTTTACAATTTAAAGAAGGGGAAAGTGCAAGTTCCTTAGCGCTTAAAGGCAACGAGTCTTTCTCTATAAATGCGGTTGAGCGTGGGCAGTCTGAGGTGGAGGTCAAAGCCGTTTCGGACGAGGGAGAAACGACCACCTTTATGATGGATATCAGAATTGATACATCAAATGAGTTCACATACTTTGAGAATGGTGGAATCTTGCACTACGTGATAAGAGAATATTTAAAGAAGTAAGGGTTAGACTGTGACAGAAAATGCCGCTTATTCACTGTCGAATAAGCGGCATTTTTGATTGTGTTGTCAGCCACGACATTTGCACCTTATACCTCATGAATAAGACGCATAAGGGCCATCGAGGCAGTTACTCACCACCGATGATTTGAACCTGTGCTAAATCGGTGTCACCTTTTATCACTTTGTAGATGGCGTCTTGAACGAGAGTGCGCATGCCATCTTTGGCAGCCTGCGCCTTCATATCGGCGACGCTTGCTTCTTTATAAACCATAGAGCGAAGCTCTGGTGTCATGCCCAACAGTTCATGTACACCAGTACGCCCTTTGTAACCCGTATTGCCACATTCTTGGCAGCCTTTCGACCTGTAAAGCTCAAGGGGTGTTTGTATGTTCAGCTCTGGCATAAGTTCTTTGCCATACTGACGCTCTATAAATGCCATATCGGTTTCAGTGGCAAGATATTTCTCTTTACAGCTATTGCACAAAGTTCTAATGAGGCGCTGCGCTAATATACCCACGCAGGCATCAGAAAAGTTAACTGGGTCGAGCCCTAAATCGAGCAAACGGGTAATGGTTTCTGGTGCAGAGTTAGTGTGCAGTGTTGAAAGTACTAAGTGACCCGTCAACGATGCTTCTATACCCGCATGTGCTGTCTCTTTATCACGCATCTCACCGATAAGAATAATATCTGGATCTGCCCGCAAAAATGCCCGTAGCGCTGCAGCGAAGTTAAAGCCTATTTTGGGGCTTACCTGAACCTGCTGAAGTCCAGGCTGGGTAATTTCAACAGGGTCTTCCGCCGTCCAAATCTTTTTCTCCGGTGTATTTAAATACCCTAAGATGGCGTGAAGCGTTGTTGTCTTACCTGAACCTGTCGGGCCCACAACAAGTAAAATGCCGTGTGGCTTTTTAATCATCTCTTCTAGACGAGCACGGTTGGTAGGGGCTAGATTCATCTTATCGATGGGCATGGCACCACCCGATGCAAGTATACGCATAACCACACCCTCGCCAGCAACGGTTGGAATGGTGGCAACACGTACTTCGACCAGTTGTCCGTTCATTCTAAAAGCGAGTTTTCCGTCTTGCGGCACGCGTTTTTCAGCAATATTAAGATTAGACATAATTTTAATACGTGCAATAACAGCGCTATGATGCGAGTTAGGTACTTGGTTCATATCACGACACACGCCGTCTACGCGCATGCGTACCCGTGTCGGTGCATTCTTCTCTGGATCGATATGGATATCTGATGCATTTAGTCTTTTGGCGTCATGCAGTATACGGCTAACTAAACGTACGACAGCCGGCGCATCATCAGAGAGCTCATCGACTTGTTCATCGCTATCGTCATTCGATGAGCTAATCTCGTCTAGAATATCACTCATCTCGCCAGGACCGCCGCCGCCAGCATTTTCACCAAGGTATTGAAGAATTAACGTGGGCAAGCTTACTGCTATTTCGTAACTATCAATGCCCATGGCACTTTCAATTTCCATGAGCAGCGCTGCGTTGTTCGGCTCGGCCATTAACACGATAGGTTTGTCGTGCGCATCGGCAATAACCGCAACGTAGTTTCTCTTCAGATAAGAAACATTTAAGCGGCTCTCGTTTTCAAATCTGTGGTATTTGTCGGGCAAATAGGGAATAAAGGGGACTTGATAATGAATAGACAGTGAATTGCCAATTTCGTCCTCGGGTATGCGGTACTCTGATACCAGGCGCTGGATAAATACCCGAATGTCCGGTGTACTGGCTTGAATATCTTTAAGCGTTGCTTCTTCCAAAAGGCTTTTATGAACAAGAAGATCAAAAGGATTGTTGGTGCCTCCCAGCTCAAATCTGAACTTGTCGCCCAGGATTAGCGCCAGAGCACTACCAAGTTTCAAGTCGTCTTCAGTAAACGCTCCCTCCACTTTATTGATGATTTGAATGACACCCATTAAAACGCCCGCGTTCATGATGGGAACGCAAAGAATGTTTTGCGTTTTAAAATCACTGTCTTTGTCAAATCGGTCAGCAAAACGAAGTCGAGGATGAATACTCTGTAGTAATGTAGGGCTGTATGGGTCGTCAATGACCACTGCTTTTTGAGACAGCGCGACATACCCTGCAATCGACATAGGGCTTATGGGTACCTTTATCTCAAGGGTTTCTTTACCTGTTTTGAAGCGAGCGACCAAGTCTTGATGTTGACGGCGACGCTGAAAAATACTCATACGCTGTGCACCGAACAATTCCAGAATAATTGGTTCTAACAGCCCATATGCATCCAGCAGTGTGGAGTGATTGTTGAGGATACGTTTTATTTGTGCAAATGTTTGCTGGTTATTTAGTACTTCCATATTCTCACTTCTAACAGGGACAGCCAGTCCAGTTCTAACTACTGATTATTTTTTCTAGGATACCAAGGTATACTCATACCAAGAAAGCAACAATACTACTTATAGCCAGTTACATACAGTTATATAGCCCAAAAATATGTGTATAAAAAGCAAACTGCCTATTGCATTGCTGATTCCTTTCTGTATAATTCGCGCCCACTGCCCAATTAGGGCACGTAATTTTTAGCCGCAACCTCACTGCTTTTAGGGTGGTTGCCGAAGTAACGGATTTATCATAACTGATTAGGCTGTTGCTGGCGTGCTAGAAAAAAGAACAGGGTTCCGATAGGGAACCATCGGTTTACGCACATCTTTTCTTTCCGGAATTAATGGAAGAGAAAAGGTGAATTTTTTTGTTCTTTCGATTGGAGCTTAATCGATGCCAAATCAAAGAATTCGCATTCGTTTGAAAGCGTTTGATCACAAGTTGATCGATCAGTCTACGGCTGAAATCGTTGAAACTGCGAAACGCACTGGTGCTCAGGTAAGTGGTCCTATTCCTCTACCTACTCGCAAAGAACGCTATACAGTTCTGATTTCTCCGCACGTTAACAAAGACGCGCGTGATCAATATGAAATCCGTACTCACAAGCGTTTGGTAGACATCATCGAGCCAACTGATAAAACAGTTGACGCGTTGATGCGTTTGGACTTGGCTGCTGGCGTTGATGTTCAAATCAGCCTGGGCTAATAAGAGAGGGTTATAACAATGGCGATTGGTCTAGTCGGTCGTAAAGTGGGTATGACTCGCATCTTCACTGAAGATGGTACGTCTATCCCTGTGACTGTTATTGAAGCGACCCCAAACCGCGTTACTCAGCTTCGCACTGAGGAAACTGACGGTTATCGCGCTCTTCAGGTTACTGCTGGAACTAAGAAAGCTAACCGCATCAACAAAGCTGAAGCAGGTCACTTTGCTAAAGCGGGTGTTGAAGCTGGACGCACTCTAGTAGAATTCCGCCTAGAAGAAAACGAAGGTGCCGATATTGAAGTAGGCAGTGAAATCACTGTTGAGATCTTTAACGACACTAAAAAGATTGATGTAACTGGTACATCAAAAGGTAAAGGTTTCCAAGGTGCTATCAAACGCTGGAACTTCAGTTCACAGCGTATGACACACGGTAACTCTTTGTCACACCGTGCGCCTGGTTCAATTGGTCAAAACCAATCACCAGGTAAAGTATTCAAAGGCAAGAAAATGGCTGGTCAGCTTGGTAACAAGCAAGTGACTACGCAGTCTTTGGAAGTGGTACGTGTTGACGTAGAGAACGGCCTTATCCTTGTAAAAGGTGCCGTACCTGGCGCAACTGGCAACGATGTAATCGTAAAGCCAGCTGTTAAAGCGTAACGTCTGGGGAGTGAACTGATGGAATTAACATTGAAAGACGCGCAAAGCGCTCTTGAAGTATCCGAAGCGACCTTTGGACGTGAATTCAACGAAGCCCTGGTACACCAGGTAGTTGTAGCTTACGGAGCAGGCGCTCGTCAGGGTACAAAAGCGCAGAAAACTCGCGCTGAAGTTCGTGGTGGCGGTAAGAAGCCATGGCGTCAAAAAGGTACTGGCCGTGCACGTGCTGGTACTATCCGTAGCCCTATTTGGGTTGGCGGTGGCCGTGCTTTTGCAGCGAAGCCTCGTGACTTCGACCAAAAAGTAAACAAGAAAATGTATCGCGGTGCGATTAAGAGCATCTTGTCTGAACTAATCCGTCAAGACCGTTTGGTTGTTGTAGAGAAGTTCGGTGTTGACGCACCTAAGACTAAAGCTCTTATTTCTGCACTTAACGAATATGAACTAAACGACGTTCTAATCGTTACTCCAGAAGTTGATGAGAACTTGTTCCTTGCGGCACGCAACTTGTACAAAGTTGACGTACGTGACGTAGCAGGCATCGACCCAGTGAGCTTGATTGCATTTGAGAAAGTGCTAATGACTGCTGATGCGGTTAAACAACTTGAGGAGGCGTTAGCATGAGAGAAGAACGTCTACTGAAGGTGCTAGTAGCACCTCACGTTTCAGAAAAGTCTACTATGGCTGCTGAAGCGAACAACACAGTTGTATTTAAAGTAGCTAAAGACGCGAACAAAGCTGAAATCAAAGCAGCAGTTGAAAAACTGTTTGAAGTTGAAGTTCAAGGTGTTCGTACTGTGAACGTGAAAGGTAAAACTAAGCGTCACGGCATGTCTTTCGGTAAGCGCAGCGACTGGAAAAAGGCCTACGTGGTTCTTAAAGAAGGTCAGGACATCGACTTTGTCGGTGGTGCTGAGTAAGAAGGGGATTAGAAATGCCATTATTGAAAGCTAAGCCAACTTCTGCCGGTCGTCGTCACGTTGTTCAGGTCGTTAACCCTGACCTGCACAAAGGTGCACCTTACGCGCCTTTGCTAGAGAAAAACAGCAAGTCTGGTGGTCGTAACAACGGTGGTCGTATTACCACTCGTCACATCGGTGGTGGTCACAAGCAACACTATCGTGTAATCGACTTCAAACGCAACAAAGACGGCATTCCAGCTAAAGTTGAGCGTTTAGAGTACGATCCAAACCGTTCTGCTAACATTGCACTAGTATTGTACGCAGACGGTGAACGTCGTTACATTCTAGCTCCTAAGGGTATGAAAGCAGGTGATGCTATCCAGTCTGGTTCGGATGCTCCGATCAAGTCTGGTAACACTCTACCTATGCGTAACATCCCTGTAGGTTCTGTTGTACACGCCATTGAAATGAAGCCTGGCAAAGGTGCACAAATTGCACGTTCTGCGGGTGCTTATGCTCAGATCCTAGCACGTGACGGAAACTACGTTACTCTACGTCTGCGCTCTGGCGAAATGCGTAAAGTTCTATCTGATTGCCGCGCCACCATTGGTGAAGTTGGTAATGCAGAGCACATGCTTCGTTCACTAGGTAAAGCTGGTGCTACACGCTGGCGTGGTGTTCGTCCTACCGTTCGTGGTGTTGCCATGAACCCGGTTGATCACCCACACGGTGGTGGTGAAGGTCGTACATCAGGCGGTCGTCACCCAGTAACTCCTTGGGGTATTCCTACCAAAGGTAAGAAAACTCGAAGCAACAAGCGTACTGATAAGCTTATCGTACGTCGTCGAAACAAGTAATAGCGAGGATTCACCATGCCACGTTCTCTCAAGAAAGGTCCTTTTATTGACCTTCACTTGCTGAAGAAGGTAGAGGCTGCAGTGGAAAAGAACGAACGTAAACCAATCAAAACTTGGTCTCGTCGTTCTATGATCATCCCAGATATGATTGGGTTGACCATTGCGGTCCATAACGGTCGCCAACATGTACCTGTCATTATTAGTGACGAAATGGTCGGCCACAAGTTGGGCGAATTTGCGCCAACGCGTACTTACCGCGGCCATGTCGCGGACAAGAAAGCTAAACGTTAAGGGGTAGGAAGATGGAAGCATTAGCTAAACACCGTTTTGCCCGCACGTCGGCTCAAAAGGCACGCTTGGTTGCGGATCAAATTCGCGGAATGCACGTTGAGAAAGCACTTGAGCTTCTTGCGTACAGCCCGAAGAAAAGCGCAGCGCTAGTAAAGAAAGTTTTGGAATCTGCGATTGCTAACGCAGAGCACAACGAAGGCGCGGACATCGACGAGCTAGTCGTTGCCAAGATTTTCGTTGACGAAGGTCCAACTATGAAGCGCATCAAGCCACGTGCCAAAGGCCGTGCTGATCGTATCTTTAAGCGCAGCAGTCACATCACTGTGGTTGTAGCGGATAACTAGGAGTAGATAATGGGACAGAAGGTACATCCTACAGGTATACGCCTGGGTATCAGCAAACCATGGACATCTACCTGGTACGCTAATACTGCAGACTATGCAGATAACCTGTATAACGATCATCAGGTACGTCAGTATCTGACTAAACAACTTAAGAACGCTTCACTATCTAAAATCGTGATCGAGCGTCCTGCTAAGAGCATCCGTGTGACTATTCACACTGCTCGTCCAGGCGTGGTAATCGGTAAGAAAGGTGAAGACGTAGAGAAGTTGCGTAACTACGTATCTAAGCTAGCCGGTGTGCCAGCTCAGATCAACATCGCTGAAGTACGTAAGCCAGAGCTAGATGGCCAGCTAGTAGCTGACAGCATCTCTAGCCAGCTAGAGCGTCGTGTTATGTTCCGTCGTGCTATGAAGCGCGCAGTACAAAACGCAATGCGTCTAGGCGCGAAAGGTATCAAAGTTGAAGTTAGCGGCCGTTTGGGCGGTGCAGAAATTGCACGTTCTGAGTGGTATCGCGAAGGTCGCGTTCCTCTGCACACTTTCCGTGCGGACATCGATTACGCAACCTCTGAAGCGTCAACTACTTACGGTATCATCGGCGTTAAAGTATGGATCTTCAAAGGTGAAGTTCTAGGTGGTCTACCTACAACTCAAGAGCAAGCACCAGCTGCTCAACCTAAGAAGAAAGGCCGCAACGCTAAGCGAGAGGGCTAATCATGTTACAACCAAAACGCATGAAGTTCCGTAAGATGCACAAAGGTCGCAACCGCGGCTTAGCAGCGGGTAATACTGTTGCCTTTGGTACTTACGGCCTTAAAGCAGTTGGCCGTGGTCGAATGACTGCGCGTCAAATCGAAGCAGCGCGTCGTGCTATGACTCGTCACGTTAAGCGTCAAGGTAAAATTTGGATTCGAGTTTTCCCTGACAAGCCAATTACTGAGAAGCCTCTTGAAGTGCGTCAAGGTAAAGGTAAAGGTAACGTTGAGTACTGGGTATGCCAAATTCAGCCTGGTCGTGTTCTTTACGAGATGGAAGGTGTTCCTGAAGCTCTAGCACGCGAAGCGTTTGAATTGGCAGCGGCTAAACTGCCATTTAAAACAACCTTTGTAACTCGGACGGTGATGTAATGAAAGCGACTGAACTGAAAGAAAAAAGCGTAGAAGAGCTGAACGCAGAGTTGATTAACCTGCTACGCGAACAGTTCAACCTGCGCATGCAGCACACAACAGGTCAGCTTGAAAAAACTGATCAGTTGAGAAAAGTACGTCGTAACATCGCGCGTGTTAAAACCATTCTGACTCAAAAGGCTGATGCGTAATGACTGAGCAAAAAATTCGTACAGTACAAGGTCGTGTGGTTAGCAACAAAATGGATAAAACCATCACTGTTGTTGTTGAACGTTTTGTTAAGCACCCAATCTATGGGAAGTTCATCAAGCGCTCTACTAAGCTTCACGCCCACGACGAAAACAACGTGTGCAACCAAGGTGACGTAGTAACAGTACGTGAATGTCGCCCGCTATCTAAGAACAAATCTTGGATGCTAGTTGACGTTGTTGAGAAAGCTGGCGTTTAATCGCTAACTTTTTCAAAGTCTTAAAAAAGCCGCTCTCGAGCGGCTTTTTTGTGTTTAATTGAGGTGATGTTATACGTTTTCCACTTGCCTCTTGATGACATCAACCCTGTCGTGACAAAAACGGGAAATGGAATGTTCTAATTTATACCAGTCTGCACAGATCATTACCCACTCAGCGAGAGTTAAAATGTTCGTAATCGCGGCGTGTTACCGCAGGTATAGGGGTTCTACGTCAAGGTGACACAACAAAGAATACGGACATTTCAAACTTGCCAGCGCCTTCTGAGTGGGCAATTATCTATGCGGATTTGTATTACACATTTTGTTCCCGATAAAATAGCGACAATAAGGCAAGAAGCGCTTATAGAATGCGTTGATCGTGCTAAAGCATTAGATTAGGCTTTCACGATTCAAATGCAGACGACTCAAAGTTAGTCGAACACAATTTCACAATAGTTTTATGGCTGCTGAGGTAGTCATCATTCACTGCATTATGCTGAGCAGACAAGAGTGAATTTAACCCAAAGGAAGTACTATGCCGGTTGCCAGACGCAGTGACTACAAGCCTAATTTTGTTGAAACACTCTGTCGCTGGGGCTATTCTTGCGTATTGGTGCTACTTGTTCCCTTTGCATTTGCTCATCTTGCGTTGAAGGGCGCAACGAAAAGTAAAGACGGTAAACACCGACATTTCGAACGCCTAGGGTTTGTCACCCGTCCACCAAAAGAAAACGGCTATCTATTTCACTGCGTTTCCGTTGGAGAGGTCGTTGCGGCATCATGCCTGATTAAACGCATAATGAGCGTTGAACCCGAAGCACAAATCACAATAACTACGACTACGCCTACAGGGTCAGCACGAGTTAGGGATATTTTTAAAGATACTGTTCACCACTTCTATCTACCATATGACTTGCCTATAACAATGGCCGCCATGTTAAAGCGGGTAAAGCCGAAAATGGTCATCGTTACCGAAGTAGAGCTGTGGCCAAATTTAATCCACGCTTGCTGGAAACGCTACGTACCTGTCATTGTTATTAATGCGAGAATGACCGACCGCTCTGCAAAGCGCTATAAAAAAATAGGCCAACTGTTTAACCCAATGTTAGCCAAGCTTTCGCACGTATGTGCACAGGGGCAACGTGATCACGATAACTACGCGTGGCTAGGTTTAGATAAAGATAAGCTCACACTCACTAATAATATTAAATTTGATCAAGCGGTTTCCCACATAGATACTGCGTCCTCTTTTCTTGATATTAAGCGTGGTGAGCGCCCGCTGTTGGTGGCTGGAAGTACACACGAGCCAGAAGAAAAAGCGGTACTCGAAGCGGCCTTATCAGTATGGAAGGTATCACCTCTGTTTCGCATGATAATCGTGCCAAGGCATCCTGAACGGTTTGAAACTGTAGCGAAGATCATAGAAAAATATAACCTGCCATTCGTGAGAACCTCAGACGTTACTTCGATACCTGAAGACATTAACATTGTGCTTCTTGATGAGATGGGAAAATTAAATCAAGCATACGCGGTAGCAAGTTTCGCTTTTGTTGGAGGCTCAATAGCCCAACGAGGTGGTCACAATGCCCTTGAACCCGCGACGTTTTCATTACCTATCATGATGGGCCCGCATACCTTCAATAACCCTGTTATATGCGAGTACCTTGAAGACTGTGGTGCGCTAACAATTGTTGAAAACGCCACTCAGATTTCTGCTTTGTTAAACAACTGGATAGAAAACCCTACCAAGGGGGAGCAAGCCGGACGTGCTGGAAAACGTGTATTACAGAATAATAGTGGTGCATTAGATGCAACCTTGGCCTGTGTTCGTCGCTATTTAAATTGACAATTACGCCCGAAAGCGCCGCTCCAGAATTAATAAATTATCTATGCGGATTGGTATTACTGTAATTGAACAAAAAAAGAACCCCTCATTAGTGCGCGGCGCGCACCAAAAAAGACCTTCTAGAGCGTTGGCTCATGCGCTCAAGCAAGGTTGAATTTATAACCTATTGATTTAATTATGTATGCAAGAGTTGGTTCAACATTTGCTAAAAAGAACCGACAGCGTAGCAACAGTAAAATCCAAATTAAAACGCACCTATTAAAAAGGGCACTGAGTTACGCGGTTTTCCAGGGAGAGGCCTCCTGCCGGTGGGCAGGAGGCTTTCTTACTTCAGGCTCCCGTACCTTCATCTTGAACTTTTTCAGAAGCCGTCTCAATACGTTCTGGCTCAATCAAGCTAATTAAACGCCAGCCTGCTTTAGGTTCAATACTGTTGCCGTTTATAAACGTATAGCTCTTGCCTTCAGCATTTATCGCGATGAGAGGCGTTGCTCGGTCACCGTATCTTTGAATATATTGCTCATACGTGAATTCTTCTGACAAACGGGTCGTTTTGACCTGAGAGTCTCGCGCAATCGCTGACGCCAGATAACCGTAGGTAACACCCTCATCGAACAGAGTTAACTTCTTCGCGTACTGTTCACTGACCTGATGGCTTGGACGCGTTGACTGTTCGTTGTTTGTTAATGCCCATACTTTGTCTTTGCCCATGGTGTATTCAAAGTGGTAAGCAATAAGCGGATTGAGTTGTTTGTACGGCGACATGATAAGTACTGTGCCAAACGTATTTAAATCAAGATGCCGTGCAGCGTGGTCCGACATAGGGTTGCCGAAGTACACGGGAATGTCCATCATACGTGCTTCACGGATAGCATCCCAGTTTGTATCGGCAATAGTCACGTCTAGTTTTTGATTTAGCATTTCACACGCCAATGCGCGGTTAAACTTACTTCCGCCGAAGATTAAATAGCCAGTAGGCGCTGGCGCTCGTACTTTTAATAGTGAAGCGACAGTGCGAGAGGTCAAGCTTTGAACGACAACGGTTGCAATGATAACCATGAACACTATGGGCACGATAATCCCCGCACCCTCGTAACCGATTTCTTCTAATTTCAATGAGAAGAGTGCTGACACGGCAGCAGCCACGATACCGCGAGGCGCTATCCAGCTTAGCAGTGCTAACTCATTGAGTTTCAGCCCGGTGCCGATAGAGGAGGCCAATACTGATAAAGGTCTGGCTATGAACATAATGGCCGCCAACACCACGATGGAGCCCCAACCAACATCTATGACTGATTGTAGATTTAGACGAGTGGCAAGCAGTATAAAAAGACCGGATATAAGCAGAACGCTCAGGGTTTCTTTAAATTCTAGAATGTCTTCCACATCTACGTCTTTCATGTTGGCCAGTACCATACCTGCAATCGTCACGGCCAGCAGGCCAGATTCATGGGCGACATAATTAGAAGCCGCAAAGACGCCCAATATAATCGTCAACACAGCGGTATTGAGCAGATAATGGGGAATCCATTCTTTTCTGATAGATAACCCTAATAAATAACCCGCAGCTAGGCCCAGGAAAGAGCCTATGCCTACGGTCTTACCAAAGGCTACGAGGGTGTGTGTGATAGCGGTTTCCTGCGATGCCACAATGAATTCAAACACCAGTACAGCAAGCAATGCACCGATAGGATCGATGACTATTCCTTCCCAGCGCAATATATTCGCTAGATTTGTCTTAGGCCTTACCGTACGCAGCATAGGAACAATAACGGTAGGGCCGGTAACAGTAACGATAGCGCCAAACAAAAAGGAGAGCTGCCAAGACAGATCTAAACTGTAATGTGCCGCTGTCGCCGCAACGAGCCACGTTACTACAACGCCTATGGAGCACAGGTTTCTCACCATGTTGCCATGGCCCGCTATATCGCTGAATTTCAGGGTAAGTGAACCCTCAAATAGAATGATAGCAACAGAAAGGGAAACGACAGGAAACAGTAAGTCGCCAAATAACGCGTCTGCGTTTAGCACACCGAATACGGGGCCCACGACAATGCCTACAATTAATAGTGGGAGTATCGCAGGAAGCCTAATCTTGTATGCCAAATACTGACAGGCAATAGACAGCAATCCTACAGAAACAAGGGAAAGTAGTGGGTCTGACAAAGTGAATCCTTAACGTATTAGTATTATTCCATCGTATATCAGTCTGAGCGTCTGTCATACAGCAACTTTAGGACTAGGATATCTTGAAACATACGAGAGATTGTTAAGTTTAGACCAGTATTTTATCGTGTGCAGAACCAGACGAGTCATTTTCGGCTACGCTTAAAACACCAATATATGAGGTCACACAAGTGTGTTTGGTAAGCTAATTGATAATATGAAATTACTCGTGAGTAAACTATAGAGTTTGATATTATCTGAAATGTAGAGATTATTTCGGAGCTTCTCATTGAACAATTTATTTAGGGTTGTGATTTTATCATTAGCAATCACGCTAAGCTCGGCCTGTGCCATTAACTACCCAACGCCTTCTGCCTCGTTAAAAATAAACTCTATAGTGACGTTACCAGAAGAGCTTGCTGAAACATCCGGGCTTTTTTGCGAGGAAGAAGGCATGTATTCGCTTAATGACTCGGGTAACGCCCCAGTCATATTCCATGTCAATTATCAAGGCGAGATTACTGAGCAAACGAGGCTAGCGCTTACCAATAAGGATTGGGAGGCCATTACTGCGGATTCCGCATTCTTTTATATCGCTGACGTCGGAAATAATAAAGGTAAAAGAGAGCAGGTCGAAATTCACAAAGTGAATCGCAGTAATGTGAATGACATTGAAACCATCACTTTAAAATATGCAGGCAACAACGCGAACAACAATATTCCCTACGCCCATGATTTCGATTCAGAAGCCATGGTCATGTTCGACAATAAGTTACTCTTGTTTTCAAAGAGTTGGCGAACAGGAATAACACATATTTACCATGTGAATGACACAAAGAGCGTTCAAACATTGAGTCCATTTGCCTCTATTGAGGGGTTACCCGGTGTGGTAACGGGTGTCGATTTTGACCGTGTACGGAATCGTTTTGTGATAACCGGTTACAAGTCTGACCCTTTTGGAAACTTTGCGACCTTTTTGGCGCAAGTGTCGAAGGAGTTTACGCTGCTTGATATTTGGCCGTTAGATGAATACAAACAAGTTGAAGGAGTATGCGTCGATACTGAAGGGCGCTACTGGTTTAGTGAAGAAGCGACAGAAGGCCGTGAAGCGTCATTATCAAGCGCGTATATTGAAGCTAAATAGTTGGCGTAAACCCGCTTAGCGCTCTCCTTATTGAATGTAAGAGAGAAATTCATAGTACTACCTCAGTAGTTATTTTTTATCGGGTATTAGTAATATGACTAATACCCAACCCTTTATTTTCTTGTCTATACTGAAATTGAAGATGTAAATGATATTTCAAGAGGCAGTGAAAATGCGACGATTTACTCGGTCACTAGTATCAGCATGTATTTGCCCTATTTTTCTTATGGCAAGTGCAGCGCAAGCCTCTGTGGTTGAAAAAGCACAAGAATGGTTGAATCAGTACGCAGATAGCGAGGACACATTTTCGCTTACCCTGACTAAAAACAAAATTAAATTTGAGGGCTGTAAGCAAAAGCAGTATCAGCTTGCTTTTAGTCAACAAATTGCCCCGATGTTTAATATCGAAGCCATAGTTCATTACAACAAAGGGACCCTTGTTCATGGCATTTTGTCTCAGCGGGTAAGAAGTCATGAATTTGAATTAGTAAGTTGGTGGGATAGTGGTGATTACCGCGTAGGATTAAGCCATAAAGTGCGACCTCGACACGAAATGAGAATCCCTGTCGCCGACACCATTAGGCTTCCCACTAGTACATCGGCGGGTGTTTATCTGGAAATCCCTTTTAAAGAAGACAAACACTTACTAACCATTGGTGCACTCAGAGAATCATGGGAAAGCGATGGCGCGTCGCTTCAGTTACCTTGGCGCGCTAGCACAGATAACCAACTTAATCTTCACTACGCCATCAATTTCTAAAGGCAAAACTAGGGCTGTATTTTCCCCAAGTTGGCGTCTCTACGCGCTCGCCAACTTGAGTAATTATCTATGCGCGCTGGTATGATCTTGTCTTTGGGTTTTACTACGCAACGCAAAGTGGTTTCACATCACCACTATAGCTTGAAACGACTCACTTCATCGGAAAGCTCTTTAGCTAATTCATCAAGCTTGTCGCTCACATTGACCAAAATTTGTGTGGCGTTAAGCGTTTCTTCACTTGAGGCACTGATGTCGTTAATATTTCGGCTGATATCTTCAACCACAGTAGCTTGCTCTTCTGTTGCGGTGGCCACCTGGGTGTTCACATCGTTAATATGTGCAATTTCTTCAGCGATATTTTGCAGAAGCGTATCAATTTCTGTTGTGGCACTCACTACGTCGGTAGTGCGTGTTCGGCTAGACTCCATTTGTGAAACCGCTGACTTGGAGTCCTGTTGAAATTTATCAATTTTCACCTGAATTTCATCCGTCGCTTGCGCAGCACGCTGTGCAAGAGTTCGAACTTCATCAGCAACCACAGAAAAGCCTCTGCCGTGATCGCCGGCTCGCGCTGCCTCAATGGCGGCATTAAGTGCTAACAAGTTTGTTTGCTCTGATATCCCTCGAATAGTATCCAAGATGCCGCCTATAGCCGATGTGTGCTCATCAAGTGACTGAATAACGCTAGAGACATCTTGTATTTGCTCCGAGAGCCCTTGTATTGCATGTACGGCTCGTTGAGTAATCTCTCTTCCTTGTGCAGAATTGGTAGTTGCAAGATTAGCATTTTGCGCAGCAAGCGTTGCGGATTGAGCAACCTCGTTAACGGTGCTGCCCATTTCGGTTAAAGCCGCTGCTGCCTGTAGCGTCTGATCCCGCTGGCTTTTCGTTGAACTTTCAGTTTGATGAGATTGCATAGCCAAGTCTTGTGCAGACGTTTTAAGCGCATGGCTGGTTTGCGCGACTTGCGAAATAGTGCCGTGAAGATGGTCGATAAAGTTGTTAAAACCTTCCACCAAACGCGCAATTTCTTTCTGTTCTGGTGTGGGAATTCGAGAGCGCAAGTCTCCTTGTCCCTGTCCAAGTTGCTGAAAGACGTCGGCTAGCGATTCAAGAGGTTTAGTTAACGAGCCTGCTAACCAGATCCCGATAAGCGCAAATGCCCCTGCAATCGCTAGCGCCCATATTATGATTTGTCGACTGCCAGCATTTAATGAAGCATAAAGTTCATGTTCGGGCACCTGAGCTACAACATACCAGCCCGCTTTTTCAACGTAGGTACTTGCAAATAGCTGGGTATTACCCTCTGAGTCGCTGGTGGCCATAGCAAAGCCTTGGCGGTTAAGAAGCTTGCTAGAAGTATTTGAATCGCTGATTGAAGTAAGCTTGGCTTTACCGAGTAATTCCGTATTTGGATGGGCGATGATGGTGCCGCTGCCATCGACTAAAAACACAAAACCGGTTTGTGCAATTTTTACGGCATTGATGATTCCGAGCAACTCATCAACGGATTTGGCAACGCCTGACATCCCTCTACCGTTAACTTGCTGATAGTTGGCAAACAGGCGATAGCCTTGCCCAGGCTCATTATACAGGCTTAAAGAAATAGGTTCTCCGCTGTCTTTATAAGCAAAAAACCAACCGTCAAATTCATCGTTTTGAAGAACGCGTAGAAATCCTTCTTGATTCCAGTATTTGTACGTTGTTCTATCGACAAACGAGGCCACGGTTAAATCGTTAAATTCGACGATGTTATTCAAATAGCCAAGAAGACGACGCTCACCGGCGCTGTCTGCGCCAGCCTCAGACCATTCAAGGATGTCTGGGTTTGAAGCGATACTGTGTGCAACGGTTAGCATCACACTCGCCTCTCTGTCCACACGATTGCCAACTTGTTTGAGAAGAGAAGGAAGCTGTAATTCTTCCATGCTTTCCTTCACAAGGTCGCGGGCAATCCACTGACTAATTGAACCGACCAGCACTGCAGCTGCAAGCACCGCAACGATGAGAGAAATAATAAGTTTTTGTTTTATACTGAAAGTCATAGCTTTCGACCACGTAAGTTAATGCTGAAATTACGAATGAAGATGACGTGGCATTGCAGGCACAGCGACGTCTAGTACCCGTCGTCACAACGACGTAGTACAGCGATGTAAATTTGGCGCTATTTTTATTATTGTCACGCGCACACGTTATCGGCGCTTTATTAGTAAAGTTTATACTTTTTAAGACCAATAAACCCGGTAAGATTGTGAATGACAACTGACCAAAAGGTCAATGAAAAGATGAGTGTTCTCGCATTGAGGGCAAAAAATACCAATCCGCATAGATAATTGCCAGGCCTTCCCGTAGAGCGAGTTTAAAATGTCCGTACTCTTTGTTGTGTCACCTTGAGGTAGAACCACTATACCTGCGGTAACACGCCGCAATTACGCACATTTTAAGTCTCGCTGAGTGGGTAATTATCTATGCGGACTGGTATAAAAAGGCCTTCAGCTCGATGAAGAAGACTGAAGGCCGTTTGTTTGCTGCGTGTCGAACGTATTCAACTACAGCTTAAAGAATAACAGTGTTATTACTTACTCTTTAGCGTCTTTCGGGATAGGAAAGCCACGGTCACGCATTAACGCGTCTACCTTAGCATCGCGACCACGGAACTTGCGGTACGCCTCGGCTGGGTCCATAGCGTTACGTACGGCGAATAGGTATTTCACTAAGCGGTCGCCCACCTCTTTGTCGTAAAAACCACCCGGGGCTTCCATAAAGGCTTCTGCTGCATCAGCAGTCAATACTTCGGCCCACATGTACCCGTAATAGGCCGCTGCATAACCCTCGCCAGAGAAAACGTGGCCAAAGTGCGGTGAGCGGTGGCGCATAACGATTTCTTCTGGCATGTCGAGCTTCTTCAGCTCTTCACGCTCAAAGGTGTCAGGGTCAATCTTGCTAGGGTCGGTAGTATGATACTTCAGGTCCATAATGGCAGAAGCCATGTATTCAGTGGTTTTGAAACCTTCGTTGAAGGTTGAGGCCTTTTTAATCTTCTCAACCAATTCAGCAGGAATTGGCTCGCCTGTTTCATGGTGTACTAGGTAGTTGTTAATAACCTCATCTGTGGTTAACCAACGTTCCAGTAACTGAGATTGGAATTCAGTATAATCGCGCACGCCAGAATGCGAAGACGGGTATTTTACGTCAGATGCTAAGAAGTGAAGTGCATGACCAAATTCATGGAAGTAGGTTTCTGCGTCATCCCAAGAAATAAGCGTTGCTTCGCCTTCTGCGCCTTTAACAAAGTTTGAATTATTAGAAGACAACACGGTTTTCTTGCCATCAAATGTTGTGTAAGAGCGGTACGTAGTTGCCCAAGCGCCAGAGCGCTTACCTTGACGTGAGAATGGGTCAAGATACCAAAGACCAATGTGTTCACCGCTGTCTTTATCAGTCACTTCCCATACTTTCACGTCTTCGTGGAAAACAGGTACTTTGCCTTCTTCAACAGGGGTAAAGTTGAAGTTGAACAAGCGACCAGCAACATAAAACATGGCTTCACGTAGCTTATCAAGTTGAAGATATTGTTTAACTTCGTTCGAGTCTAAATCGTATTTGGCCTGACGTACTTTTTCTGCATAGAAGCGATAATCCCAAGGCTCAATCGTAATGTTTGCACCTTCTTCATCGGCAATGGCCTGCATGTCAGCCACTTCTTCTTCAACGCGAGCAATAGCGGCCGGCCATACTTTCATCATCAGATCCATGGCGTTTTCTGGGTTTTTCGCCATACGGTCTTCTAGACGCCACTGGGCATAGTTTTCATAGCCCAGTAGTTCAACTCGCTCGTCACGCAATGTAAGAATTCGTTTGATAATGTCGTTGTTGTCAAACTCGTCCGCATTGTCGCCACGATTGTAATACGTGCGCCATACTTTCTCACGAAGCTCTCTGTTTGTAGAGTAGGTAAGGAATGGGTCCATTGAAGAGCGGGTGTTAGTGATGGCGTATTTACCCTCTTCACCGCGAGATTCGGCTGCCGCTTTCGCTGCTTTTACAAATGATGCAGGTAGGCCGTCTAGCTGATCTTCCGTAATGTAGGTTACATAGTTTTCCTCATCAGCAAGGACGTTATTAGAAAACTTAGTATGCAGTGAGGCAAGTTCCTCGTTTATTTCTGCGTAACGTTTCTTCGCTTCGCTATCTAGGGTCGCGCCATTTCGAGCAAAGTTATTATAGGTCATCCACGTGATGCGCTGCTCTTCTGGTGTTAATGACTTAAGTTCCTCAGACTCATAAACGGTTTTTACTCTTTCAAAAAGCTTTTCATTTTGCGTAATTTGAGTGAAGAAAGCCGATAGCTTAGGCGACATTTCGGCCTGAATTTCACGGAACTCAGGGCTAGATTTGTTTGAGCTCCAAATGCCGTAATAGGTAAATACGCGACCAAGCTCTGCACCAGCTCGCTCCATTTCAACAATGACGTTTTCAAACGTTGGCGGCGCTTCATTGTTCGCGATGGCTTCGATCTCTTTAAGATTCAATTCCATGGCTTTTTCTAGCGCAGGCTTTAAATCTTCCAAACTCATCTTATCGAAAGCAGGTACGCCGCCGTACGGGCCTTTAAACTCTTGAAGTAGCACGTTATCAAACTGTGCTTGTTGAGATGTCGCTGTCTTTTGTACATCTGTGCTGGTGGTTTCAGGTGCTTTTTGTTCTGAACATGCACCTAATGCAACTACAACCGCCATAGCGGTGAGCGATGATTTAAATTTACCCATGAATTTTCCTGTCTATTTTTATCTTTACGTTTTTTGACAAAACCATCTTAAGATAATGTAAAAATAAGTTAAATGCTCTTTAACGTAATTCCCTGCACTACAACGGTTTGAAGAGAAATCGTGCTGATATGTAGTTCATCGAAATTGTTCAAATTTTGATTGGCTTTATAGGGGGTCGAAATTACACTGCGCGCGTTCTTTACTACTGCATTCTGCAGTTTGAAATTCACCTGTTTTGTTGCTGTGTTCATTATGTTTGAAATTCTCCTTCACGCGTTTCCTGTCGGCTTCGCGTTGGCCTCTTTTTGGTCTAATACTGAACGTAAATTACTTTTGCTGAATTTGGGATTGTGTATCGCGATCGGCTCGCTTCTTGTTTTCGAGCAAGCGTGGGGTGGGGCTATTGTCATCACAGTAGCTGGAATCAGTACGAGCTATCGTCTGATAAAGCAAAGGCTGCTGTCTCCCATCGCCACCTACATCACATTATTCACCATGATGTGTATTGTGCTGACGGTGAACAATCTAACCGGTAAAACGTCACTCATTGAGGCTATGCCTGTGTTAACGTTCATGGCGTACCGCTTTGGTGAACTCCACTGTAAAGAAGCGGGTTTGAGGGTGTGCATGATTATTGGCTCAATCAACTTCACCGCGTACGGCATAATTACTCAAACCTGGGGGTTAGCCATTACCGAAGCGTTATTTGCAGCTTCGAACCTGTGGTATTACATGAAGCTTAGACGAGCCATGCGTACCAGCCCTGTTTGAAGCATAAAATAATTCATATAAGTCTTTAAGCTCTATCAACCAAATGCCAAGAAGGTGGACGTAATGACGCCATTGCTTGTATTGAAACCATAGCCGCTACCCTCGGCAGCGTAGGGCTATGTATTGGCTTTTTTTCTTATTTAAGAAGCAGGCAGTTCGGTGATAGATATCCCATTGAAAAATTGATAGAAAAAGAGGGTGATTTTGTGGTGTTTCACTTTTTACAGGGACTTGATCGCCAGCCCCTCAGAGTTAACGCCAAAACTATCTATGCGCTTAATTTCTCTCACCATTATCTTGGAGTTATCTTGGAAAGCGGCAACGGGTTTGACTTTCACTATCCTCATAAGGAAGCCGTAATAAAAGCGAGACTTCAAGAGGTGCTTGGTGATGATGGGTTTAACAACGTAAAAAAAAATGTCTAAATAAAACGAAAACAGTGTAAAGAGAAGCCCGAAAGTAACGTTTACTGCCGGGCTTTTTTAGTTTCATCAGTGTAAAGACTTACGCAAACACCACGGTTTTATTTCTGTGAATAATCACGCGGTCTTCTAAATGGTAGCGTACACCGTGAGCCAGTGCCGTTACCTCACAGTCTTTACCTTTGCGTACCATGTCTGCTGCACTGTCGCTGTGACTAATACGCTTTACGCTTTGCTCAATGATCGGACCTTCATCTAAGTCTTTAGTGACGTAATGACAAGTTGCGCCGATTAATTTTACGCCGCGATCATAGGCTTGCTGATAAGGCTTGGCACCGGCAAAGCTAGGTAAGAAGCTGTGGTGAATGTTAATGGCCTTACCTTGCAAATCTTGGCATAACGTATCAGGCAAAATCTGCATAAAGCGGGCAAGCACGGTCAAATCAATATTGTATTCTTGAAGTAAGGTGGCGATTTGCGCAAATGCCGCCTCTTTACCTAGTGCTTTAAAGTCGACCCAATGGAAAGGCACTTTGTACCAGTCTGCAAACTGTTTCATTTGCGGGTGGTTGGCAATAATGACCGGAATGTCACAGTGTAGTTCGCCTGTATGCCAGCGATGAAGCAAGTCAACTAAACAGTGAGACTCAAGGCTAGCTAACAGCGCAACGCGCTGCTTTTTATTCGAATCACTCAGTTTCCAATTCATTTGATATTCATTGGCAAGAGGAGTGAATTCTTCCACAAAGCTTCTGTGGTCGAGCTTGAGCGAGTCGGTGCTTATTTCATGGCGCATAAAAAAGCGACCGGTTGAGAGGTCAGTGTGATGGTTTGCTTCGACGATCGTGGCATTATGGTCCGCAAGAAATTGCGAAACGCTGGCAACTAGCCCAATTTGGTCAGGGCAATCTATAACTAATCTAAATGTTTGTTGCATGAAGGCAGCATGAATTAAAAAACAGGCTCTCTTTTTACCCGTGACGTTCTGCGTTGTAAAGGTGATAGGCTCTTTTAACCCAGCTTAAATTGCTATAACTCATAATCACTATTGATAACGTCGTCGTTTGTGTTTACTCATCGGTTATTCCTCTGCGCAATTTCTCTCTGATGGACATATTGTGTTTTAACGCCCATGACTGCCGAATTGGATAGCATACGCCCTGTGGCGAAGATACCGATTCGAATAAGTGAAACGCAGAGATATGCAAATCTACGTTCGGGTTATAAAGAGGAAGGGGTAACGTGGATGTCGCCTTTCTAACGAGGGTAACATGCGGTTTATATTCTTTGCCCTCTATTTCAATGGATGCTTTTCGCGCCGCTTTGCGAGAGAGCTTAGCGAGCTCCATCAATGCTCTGGGTTTATCGTTCGGGGCAGCATATAAAATTTTGGGGCCATTCCATATCCCTGTTGTATCAAGCGAAAGCGAAAAGGGCTCACTCACAAGTTGATCCAACTCATAAACAAGCGCTTCGTGCTGGCGATGATTAATTTCGCCCAAAAAGCTTAACGTCAGATGAAAGTTTGCTGCAGGCACGGCATAGGGCTGCGAAGTGCCTTGATGAGTAACCGGGTGTTTGCCTGACTTTCGGGGGACCTGCAATGCGCCTCTAGCCCATTGTCTAGGCATGACTTCAGGCAAGGCCTGCTGACGCCAGCTATCAAGAGCAAGTTTTTCTGTAGCGCTGAGATCTAATCCAATAAAACATCGCATAGCGTTGCCCTCTAGTATGCACGTTGCGAACGTATTAAATGTCATGAGCTTATCATGTCTTAATTGTAGAGTTCTAACACACTTGATAGCGCTAATCAGGTACACTAGCGCGACGAGTTTACAACCCTTTTATACCCTTTATGTTACAGACGTTTTCCCATTTACCCGCTTATGAACTTGCAGCACCGCTATGCGAGGCAATTGCAGACCATAACGTCATCATTGGGGCGCCGCCGGGTGCGGGAAAGTCCACCGTGCTGCCCTTGTCGCTGCTACAAGGGCCGTTTGCGGGCAAAATTTTGCTAATGCAGCCTCGCCGTGTTGTTGTAAGAAGTCTTGCCGATTATCTGGCAAGGCAACTTAAGGAAAAAGTAGGTGAAACGGTTGGCTATCGTATAAAAGGTGAATCAAAAACATCGTCTACCACACGGCTTGAGATTATTACTGAAGGGGTGCTCACCCGAATAATTCAGCAAGACCCTGAGTTAAATGGTGTGGCTGCAATCGTGTTTGATGAATTTCATGAGCGCAGTATTCACAGTGACTTCGGTTTAGCGTTAGCGCTTGAGGTACAGGCTGGCCTGCGCGATGACCTTCGGCTAGTCGTCATGTCGGCAACGTTAGATGTAGCGCCACTTACAGCACTGCTCGGTGAATTTAGCACTTTGCCGGTGGTTAACCTCAACACGCAAGGCCGAATGTTTCCTGTTGATATTCGTTACACACAGGATGTTCCCGCCCATGAATTAGTGCAGAAAGTTGTCAACACAATTCAACAGGCGGTTAGCGAACACCAGGGTGATATTTTGGTTTTTCTGCCTGGGCGGGGAAGCATAAACGCCGTAGCACGGGATATTAGGCCACTCACTGAACGTGAGGACCTTGCCCTTCATATGCTCTATGGGGCGCAAAGCAAATCTGCGCAGCAAGAGGCTATTACACCAGATAGTAATGGACGACGAAAAATTATTTTGTCCACCAACATTGCCGAGACAAGCTTAACTATTGATGGGGTGACAGTGGTCATTGATAGTCTTTGGGAAAACAGTGCACAGTATCATTCGTCAAGCGATATTACCGCGCTTACCCAACAGCGTATTTCGCAAGCGTCTGCGGTTCAAAGAGCAGGGCGAGCGGGGAGGGTAATGGCCGGAACCTGTTATCGCTTGTGCAGTAAAAGCAGTTTTGAGCGTTTAGCAAAACACAGTGCTGCTCAAATAGAAAAAGAAGATATAAGCAGCTTTTTACTCGACACTTTTGCGTGGGGAAGTACACCTGATACCCTTGCACTGCTAACGAGACCCACGCTCGCGCAGCAGCGCTCTGCGCTGCGAAAGCTTAACCGAGTAAACGCTATTTCTTACAAAGAGGATGAGCGAAATAATCATAACGGTCTTCATGCTCAAATAGCCGCCGGCGCCAGTATTACTGCTTACGGTAGAGACCTCGCAAAATTACCCTGTCAGCCTCATTTGGCCCATTTGCTACTCAGAGCAAAAGCGGGGATCGATGGGCTTTGTGATGATGAGAATAATGCGTTAAGACATGCTGCAGTCTTTGTCGTTGCATTGAGTGAAAGTAATGTAAGCGCAAGTGGTTCGGCAACGGTAATGGACACCTTGCTTCATGCTAGCGGTAACGTTCGCAGTCAATTGCTGCAACAAGCGACTCGCTATTTACGGTATGTGAATAATTCAGATACACCAATACGTCATCCTGACGTGCATGCATTGGATGAACGGGCTCTGGGTTTGTGTATTGCGATTGCGTTTCCTATGCAGGTGGGATATCTGCGAACATCGTTGCCGTCAAATAACGGCGGTACGAAAAAGTGGGCAAGTGGCGGCAGTATATCGAAGGCAGGTCAGCCAGCGTCAGATTTACGGGAATATAAATTGGCAAGTGGCAAAGGCGCAGAACTTTCCGTGTCAAATGGCGTGAATGTTGTCAGAGGCGATAATAGTGATGGTTCACCTTGGCTGGCAGTACTTGATGGGCAGCTTATAAAAAGTACGGTAACAATTCGTCTCGCTCAGTCGGTACCCGAAAATTGGCTGCGTTTAGCATTTCCCGATGCGTTTAGTGAAAAACGCAGCGTGGCGCTAAATAGCGACTCGGGGCAGATGGAAGCGCGACGCATCACAGGTTTTTTTGAAATCATGCTAAGTAGTTTACCCGTATCAGGGCAAGAAAAGACGCGTGATAGTGACTTTTGGGATGAAGCATTTACTAATGGTTGGTTTACCTATCTTGAGGCTCTACCGCTTTGTGAATGGCCTCTATCGCAGTCAGACTGGCAGTGGTGGCGAAGAGTCGAATTAGCCGCAAAGCTAAATTTGCCTCAGGAGAAAGCATTTAACGAGCCAGACCCATGGCCCTCTTCGTTAAGTGACTTGGTGTATAAGGCAAGAGACAGCTTAAAAGCATCACTTAAAGGTTGTAAAAATATTAAGTCGCTGAATCAATTACCTTGGAAGACTGCATTAAATAACGGGTTGTCTTGGCCTCAACAAGACGCGCTTGCGACGCTTTTGCCTACGCACTTAACCGTCCCTTCTGGAAAAAAGATTCCCTTGGACTATCGCGAAAATGGCGATGTTGTACTGTCTGTAAGATTACAAGAAATGTATTCGCAGCACGCCCCTGTCACTATTGCTGCGGGTAGGATCACGGTAGTGTGTGAATTGCTGTCACCGGCGGGAAGGCCTTTGCAGACTACCAGCGATTTAGGCATGTTTTGGCAAGGCAGTTTTAAAGAGATTCAAAAGGAAATGAAAGGTCGTTATCCGAAGCACAACTGGGATTTGCCTGAATAATAATACGGCATCTGTCTTAGTTTGATGCAGAAGGCTACAAAAGCCGCCCCGAAAAGTCTAAACCTTAATAGATTTAGACAATGCCAAAGCGTCGTCAACGTTAATGCCTGAGTAGCAAAGAGTGCGTTCTAAGTTTTTATTAGCGGGTAGATATTTAAACGGTTGGTAAGTACGAAGAGCCGTCGTTGTCTCGTCGAGCTTTAATGACACCAATGAGCGAGTACCAAAAATTCATCCCTTATAAAAATGGTTTGGCGGTATGGTAGGCTTTTTCGCTTAACTCCTTTTCCGTTCGATTCTGTCTACTAATCGACGCAAAGGCCCTGGTATTTCCAATTTAAGTGCTAAGCTAAATCGTAGTAGAACTTCGATAGTGAAAATTAATGGATACATCAATGTTAAAGCTAGACAGAATAATTATGGCAGTGATTGCGGTATCGTTGGCGGGACCCGTAACAGCGCGGGCGGAAAATATTGGTTTTACCTACGTTGAGGGCGGTATCGTCGGCGGTTTTGTCAACGACATTGAGACATCCGGAGCAGTAACCGGGGACGTCCCTCTCGATCTAGAAAGCGATGCTGATGGCGGCGGGTTTATCGGCGGGGCGTGGCAGTTCGGAGATAAGATGCACCTTTTTGGCGAGTATGCATCACTCGGTCAGGAACTTGAAATACTCAGCGGCACCGACACTGTAACCGGCGAATACGACGTGGTGCGATGGCGCATTGGCGTTGGATATCAATACCCCGTCTCAGAAACCTTGGCATACTACGGTCGGCTAAGCCTTGACCAGCTAGAGTTCAAGGATGCGAGGGCTGATGGTTTCAATTTAGATGTCGATACTGACGACAGCGGCATCGGTGCGGAGATTGGCGCTATCTGGGCGGCAACGCAGACTTTCCATCTGCAGGGCCATGCACGTTACACAGCGGTAGGTGGTATTGCGTCTAGCGGTTCAGATCCATTCGAATCCGACTTGCTGTTCGGCGTGAACGGACGTTGGTATTTTTTTCCGAACGCCGCACTTATTGCTGGCTACGAATTCGGGAAAATCACGGTGTTAAACGTGGGAGTGCGTTTATCGTTTTGAGTACTTGCAAAGCGATGATGTTAACTAATCGATAGCAGAAAATCTGAATTTACGCTCATTGTAGCCTACTGGATTACCTTTTGGATTACCTTGGGGCGAGGTGCTGCGCCCATTGATTGAACTCAAGGCTCACATAAGACGATTAAACCCTCTTCATGAGAGTACACATCAGTGGTCAGAAACACAGAATTACGCTACGTTGTCACTTTAATTGTATAAATTTTCTGAGATGAGGTTACGCCATGAAACTACATAGACAGGGCTCAGCTGCGCTATTGCTCATAGCATCGCTTGGCGCTCAAGCACATGATTTCTGGCTAGAGCCTACGCTTTATTTTGCAAAAGCACCAAGCTCGATTGCGCTGCAGTTTAAAGTCGGTCACAAAGAAGATACCTCTCATTGGAACCTCACTTGGAATAAAATCGTGGCGCTTCGGACGTATTCTTCGGACGGTGTTACTGATATGGGGTCAAGCATAGTGCCCAAAACGGCACTGCTTCCTGGTCTAGCGAAAACCGCTGAGCTAGCACCCGGTACCCATGTCATAGGGTTTGAAAGCTATCATGCAACCAGCGTGTTAGGCGCAGAGAAGTTTAATCAATATGCAAAAGATGAAGGCTTAACTGAAATACTGGCTTATCGCGCGTCCAAAGGTCAAAACGATATTGCCGGTGAGGAACTCTACTCCAGAAAGGCGAAAACGATTATTCAAGTGGGTGACACCATCACCGACAACGCACTTAAACCTATTGGCCATACGTTGGAAATTGTGCCTCTAAACCACCCTTATAAGCTGGTCGATAACACGTTGTCTGTTCAAGTATTATTTAAAGGGAAACCGCTGAGTAATGCACTTATTGATGCGATGTCATTAGTGGACTACAACGCCAAAGCGCAAGTGGTAATGACAGATCAAGAGGGTAAGGCGATATTCAAACTTGATACGCAAGGGCCTATGATGTTGAACACCGTATGGGGCGTACCGCTTACAAATAGTAATTCAGCAGATTTTGAAACCTACTTTTCAAGTCTGACATTCGAGTATCGTCAGTAACCAACGAGAACGGCCTTTACGTTTTTGTTGGCTACTGAACAACACGACGTTAGAAATGTGCGCCTTCACTGGCGCAACATGCACTAAGATTCTGATTTTTCTTTGTTTTCAATCTCAATGTCCAGCGCTGCCATTACTTCAAGCCCCGGAAATCCATCAGCGATCATGTTGTTGCTAATTTGATAATTACGAATACCTTCACGTGTGGCGGGGCCGATGATGCCGTCAGGTTTACCTACATCAAATCCCAATTTATTGAGCTTGCTTTGTAGGGCAATAATGTCTTTACGGTTGTAGGCGGGGAGATCAGGCAGCGTAGCTTTGATGCCAGCAGCTCCCGCTATGCGGTCGGCCAGCACGCCAACTGCAATGGCATAAAACTCAGAATTGTTCCATCGCATGATTACACGGAAGTTTTGGTAAGCTACAAATGCGGGGCCATTATGGCCTGCAGGAACAATCACATAAGCTGAGGTATCTCCTTCACCTAACGCGGTGCCATCAGCTTTTTTAACACCTTGAGCGTGCCATTCACTCAGTGACTTTCTGTTCTTGTAACCTGATTCTTGGTAATCAAAGTTTTCCGGCAATTGCACTTCGCGACCCCAGCGAAAACTGCGCTCCCAGCCTAAACTCGCTAGGAAATTAGCCGCAGACGACAGCGCGTCTTCTTCGCTTGCCCATAAGTTAATTTGGCCGTCACCATCGCCATCGATAGCATAGTGCGTATAGGCAGAGGGCATAAACTGAGTATGACCCATAGCACCAGCCCACGAGCCAATCATGTCTTCTTTTTGTAGCTTCTCTCTTTCCATAAGCTTAACGGCGACAAGAAACTCTTGCGTGAAATACGCACTTCTGCGTTTGTCACAAGCAAGGGTTGCCAGTGAATCAAGCACGGGCATTTTTCCTTTGTACGACCCAAAATTCGTTTCTAGGCCCCAAAAAGCAAGGAGATAGTGAGGCGGTACCCCGTATTTATCGTTAAGTTTATGCAGTAGCTTTTCGTGTTTGGCATACATCTCTTTGCCTTTTTCAGTTCGCCACTCAGTCACTCGTTTACTGAAATACCCTGGAAAGGTTTGTACAAATTCAGGCTGACTTCTGTCTAGTTCAATGACCCTATCTTGGTGAACAAGGCGTCCAAATACATCGTCGATAACCTGTTGACTGACCCCTTCCTGTTTGGCCTTCTCGGCAAGAGTGTCAGTACAACGGGCAAATTCCTCATTCGCGGAAGCAGTACCTATTAAAGCGCCTGAGAAAAGAATGGCAAACGATAAACGTATCAGGCCGCTCCCTGCTGAGAGTATTGATGGAAAAGAAGACTGAAATGAATCTGAGCGCATAGTACGGTTCCTGTGTTACTTCCCTGCATGCTATCGCATTGTGACCGCGAAACGCGAATAAAATTCATCTATAGCACCAAGCTTTTATATTCGCCATGCACGTTACCTCAAAAGGCATTACAGTGTGCCCAAATGGAAACAGTTGTTGCGAAGCGGCCTCAATGGTAATGTTTACGCAACTAAAAGCGGCGTTTTCAAAGGCGTGCGTTAATCAATATCGCAATGAATGCGATGTCATCATCAATGATCTTCATGGCGTTTTCACGTGGCAAAAAGACAGACTAAAGACAATACATCTTCAAATAGTAACGCATCGGTAAACAACAAGCGCTCAGCTAAACGTTCGTGGTTTTTTACCTTGTTCTGGCGTGCGTGTCTTATTGGGCTGGTGGTGCTTGGCGCATATGCGTTTTATCTTGATGCTCAAATCAAACATGCTTTTTCAGGTAATAAATGGGAAGTACCTGCACAAATTTTTGCTCGTCCTTTAGAGATAAGTAAGGGCGAAGAAATCACCCCTCAAGAAGTCATTGATGAATTAAACTTGCTTGGCTACAGAAAAGTCACGTTTGCCGATAGCAGTGGTGAATACAGCTATCAGAACAAAGTGCTTAACGTGCAGCGCCGGGCGTTTCAATTCCCAGAAGGCGCTGAGCCTTTGAGACATATCGTGTTGACGTGGGAGGGCGCACGTATTGGTGAAATCTATGATAAGTCTCAAGGACGTCCTTACGGCGCTGTAAAGCTGGAACCTTGGCTTGTTACGCGTATGACAAGCGGATCGCAGGAAGACCGCATGTTAGTTACCCTCGACTCCATTCCTGAAATGCTGCCAAAAGCCTTAACGTTGGTTGAAGATAGAAACTTCTACAACCATCACGGTGTCGCTCCGCTTTCTATTTTACGTGCTCTGATGGCGAACATTGCCGCAGGAAGAACAGTACAGGGGGGAAGTACACTGACACAGCAGCTGGTTAAAAACATGTTTCTAACCCGCGAGCGTTCTATTGTGCGTAAGGCCAAAGAAGCCATAATGGCAGTGATTATTGATGCTCGCTACAGCAAGTCAGAAATAATCGAAGCCTATTTAAACGAAGTATTTCTTGGGCAAAATGGTGATATGGCAGTGCATGGTTTCGGCCTTGCTAGTTATTTCTACTTCGATCGGCCTGCCAACGAATTGAGCACCCCCGAAATAGCCACGCTAGTCGCAATCATTAAGGGGCCGTCATACTACAATCCGCGCAAGTATGCTGAGCGTACTAAAGAACGTCGTGATCTCGTGCTGCGAATGCTGTTTGATGAAAACGAAATTAACCGAGATGAATACGAACGCTACGTAAGCATGCCGCTAGGATTAGCCAGTGGCGCAAGTTTAGCAAGCGGTAAACATCCTGCGTTTATGGAACAGGTTCGCCGCGAATTGAACGACATTTTGGCTGAACCAAGCTTAAGAGACTCTGGTGTTAAGGTGTTTACAACGCTTGATATCGTGGCACAGCGACGAGCAGAGAAAGCACTGTCGGGTACCTTAGATGGCTTGCAAAAAGACAGAAAAGTTCCGTTACAAGGGGCGATGGTCGTCACCAATAGTGCAAGCGGTGAAGTACGCGCGATTGTCGGCGGAAAGGACTTCGCATTTAAAGGCTTTAATCGCGCACTCGATGCAAAACGTCCTATCGGTTCGTTAATAAAGCCCGCCGTCTATTTGACCGCGTTAGAAGATCCCACTCAGTTTAATCTGGCAACGCCACTTAAAGACGAGCCCATCACCCTTGAAAGTGAAAATGGCAAAACGTGGTCGCCTCAAAACTATGATAAAGAGTTCAGAGGGCAAGTACCCTTGCTTCAGGGGCTCGTCGAATCTCTGAACGTTCCAACGGTTAATCTAGGTATGCAAGTAGGGCTCGATGCGTTGGCCGATACAATTGAGCGTTTAGGTGTTACTACGCCTGTTGACAAGGTCCCGTCTCTTACGCTTGGCGCATTTGAGCTTACGCCCTTTAACACCAATCAAATGTATCAAACGCTGTCGAACGACGGTCGTTATATTCCTCTTCATACAGTGACTTCAGTGGTGACGAATGAAAATGCGCTACTTTGGAAAAAAGCAGAGTTTTATGCGCAGCGCGCTGATGAAGCGGCAATCTATTTGCTCAACTATGCGCTGTATAAAGTCACAACTGAAGGCACTGCAAAACGCATAGTGTGGAACTTCAAAAACGTGAATATGGCAGGTAAAACCGGTACCACCGATGACTACAGAGATAGTTGGTTCAGCGGCTTTGATAGAAACAATGTGGTCACTGTTTGGGTCGGCAATGATGATAATCAACCGGTGAATTTAACCGGCGCGGGTGGGGCACTCCCTGTCTTCATAAATTATATGAAGTCCCAATCACCGAAGTCGCTTTCTAGACGCTTCCCTAAGGGGCTAGGCATCGCCCACTTTGATGCCAAAACTGGTGCGGTGGTCGTTGCCGGGTGTGCAGGTAGTTTAAGTGTACCTGCTATATTGGATGTTCTTCCGCCTCCTCAACAAGATTGCTCAGGTCGACCGGTCGATAAAAATGGCAATACAAAAGAAAAAAGCTGGTGGGAGCGTATATTCGGATAAAAAACTCCAGTAAGAAGATAGAAAACACAATTACTTCAAATACAAACGCTGTGCTTTCTATCTCCCTCTGGAGTAAAGGCCCAGGGAAGGCTAATCGGATAAATCTAGGTAGTTAGGCACTTAATTGCTGTCATTGCGTTTTCAGAGACTTTTCTGAAGAAAAATACGCGCCGTTGAAAAAACCAACGCACTCACCAAAAACGCGACAACCGGGCCGAGTACTACCATAAACAGTGTGGCGGCGGTCAACATTAGCAATCTCCTTATGCGTCGTTATCGTCAGAGCTCACAGGCTCAATAGGGGTTATGGTAATTTCCGCTACCAAGGTTTCGTTTTCTTCTACCTCTGGCTCGAATGTGTGGCTAGCGGTGAGCACGTCATAGGTTACGCTGAGCGCGAGTTCCTGTTTCACATCAGCCATGGCACGTTGGACCATAAAATCGGTATGCGACGCAATGTTGTTATGAGAGTCATTCGCGAATGCTTGTGCACTTAATGCGCTAGCCACCAAAGTAAGTGCAGTGAAAGTTTTACGACCGATAAACATAGTATTCTCCTAAAAAAAGTTATGTTAGACACTGCACTGGGACATACTGCGTGGCAGCTATCATTATTGCTTAAGGTTTCGATAATTAGTCGTTATCAATTAACAATTAGTTTATAGCGAGGGATGTGCCAGTTCGGCATATTTGTTCAAGTTGTTGAAATGTATGGTTTTTAAGTGTTTTATCGACGGGCGGGGAAAAGTTGTAAATAAATGAAAAGCTAAAAAATAGCGAATTTGAAAGTTAAGTGGTCAAATTGGCTAATGTCTATGGCGATTGGTACAATGAGTCCATTGAAGGTTTGCGCAGCAGCAGAGCCCACTACGCAAAAAGTTTGAAAAACCTATTTATCCCTATTGCATTAATAGGGACAGGTATAAGACTTAACGTTTTTTGTTTTTAAGTTGGGATGCCAACGTAACAGTGACCGCCACGATTACACCAGCCGCAATACCGACCGCACCATCTGCTAGTACAGACATGACTAACGATGCATCAGGAAAAATTCCGATAAACCAGTCAGTGATAACGTGCAAGAAACCTATGCTGTGGGTAAGGATCCCGCCACCCACGAGAAACATGGCTACAGTGCCTACCACTGCAAGTGTTTTCATTAACGCTGGTGCGGCCACTAACAGTGCTCTTCCAATGAAACGCTGAAGGGAGTTCATTGTTCCTGTTAAGGATTTGCGCAGCATATAAAGCCCAACGTCATCCATCTTCACAAGCGCCGCTACCAGCCCGTACACGCCAAGCGTAATTGCTAAGCTTAATGCTACCAACACACCTATCTGGGTTGTAAGACTTGCGTTGGTAACGGTGCCTAATGCAATCACAATAATTTCAGCAGACAGAATAAAGTCGGTGCGTATTGCGCCTTTAATTTTATCTTTTTCAAAAGCGACCATATCCACGTCGTCATGACTTAACGCTTCCAGTCTCGCCTCCCGGTGCTTTTCTTCGTCTTCATGGGGAAGATACTTATGCAGCAGTTTTTCGGCCCCTTCATAACAAAGATAAAGGCCACCTAATACAAGTAGGACTGTAATAAGCGAGGGAATAAATGCACTAATTGCGAGTGCTGCAGGTACCAAAATGGCCTTGTTTAAAAGTGAGCCTTTGGCGACAGCCCACACAACGGGTAGCTCCCTATCTGCTTTTACGCCCTGAACTTGATCTGCATTTACGGCGAGATCGTCGCCGAGTACCCCCGCGGTTTTTTGCGCAGCCACCTTTGACATAGTTGCAATGTCGTCCATTAACGTGGCAATGTCGTCTAGTAGAGCAAGTAAGTTGGCAGCGGCCACAGCAATATTCCTTTTATTTGTAAGTAGACAGGTTATGTGCATTGCGTAAACCCATCAACGTTATGGGAAAGCAAATGCGAAGTGCAAAGAATACGTGCACCCTTTGACTTTTGGCAACACATCAATCAGCGATACTTTAAAAATATGATGTCATTATTATAAAACGCGATGAAAGCATGACAAAAGTTTCCGCATTACCCTCACTTTCTATTCGATCTTATGCAAAGACCGCGAAGAGTCACGCACACGCGCATTATCAGCTGGTGCTTCCCATCAATGGGCATATTGAAATCTCGCAAGACTGTTTTAGCGGCAGTGTTGGAGTAGGAGAGGGCGTGTGTATCGCGCCCAATGAAGTGCATAACTTTAGCGCAAACGAAAATGCAAAATTTGTTGTGGCTGACTTACCGACGGTGCCTCTTCAGTTGCAAGATAAAAAACAGCCAATTTTCAGCGTCAACACGGCTTTTCAAGCCTATTTGAGCTTCATTGACGTTCAGTTATCGCACTTTGCGTTTGATGCACATGATGAAATGATTAATCTCTTTAATTCTCTGCTTGCGAAATGCGAGATAGGGGTGGGCATGGACAGCAGAATAACGCGGGTGCTAAGCCATATACACAGTGATTTGGCCGGCTCACACTCGTTGCGCACGCTTACAGCGCTTGCCTGCATGGGAACAACCCAGTTCAAAATTCGGTTTAAAGAAGCGACAGGGTTGAGCTTGCGGGAGTATCTAGTAAAAGCAAGAATGGAGAAAGCGAAGGCCCTGCTAAACAACACCGATACCCCAATGCTAGGTATTGCGCTTTTAACGGGATATGAAGATGTAGCATCATTTAGTCGCCGTTTTAAGGCATATTTTGGCCAGTCACCTAAGTTTTATAAGAGAAAATAGTCTCGCAGCAGCCCACGAATAGCGACACATCAAGCGGATATTCAAGTGCGCTAACTTATTGCACATTCTGCTCTTCGTCCACCGAGTGTTTCTTGATCCGAGCGTCTATAAACAGGTTGTGGTCTCCCATTTTGGTGCACTCCAGAGTACCGCCCGCTATGCCACTAATTATTGCTAAGGTCTTGCTTGCCGTACTGCTGCAGTTAACGCGTTTGGTGTACCGTTTTTGTTCTATGGCTTCGCGCTCCAACGTGCTATAGCCTTTCAATTCTGGCCTGTTTTTACGTTGCTGATAGGCCGCAGCCGCTCGCTCAGCATCGTCTGATATCTGATTGTCACGATACTCTCGAAAGTACTGTGCAGCGCCGTCTTTTGCTGACAAGTTGAGGGCGCCAGCGCGTCGATTTGCATCTGTTGAATGAGCGCGAGATGTTGGTGCATTAGGGGGCTCAAACGCGTCAAGAGCGGGCTCAGCATCAGCATTACTTTTTTGTTGCGTAGGTTTTTCTACTGGAACTGCGCTTTCTACCTGCCTTTCTATTGTTTTAGCGTCGACGGTGTCTTCAGCAATTTGTTGTTGAGTAGGTGTGGTCGACGGATAGTAAAGCCTTGCGCTTATTTCAGCCTTTGGCGCCGCATCTTTAAAACGCGGCTTCTTTTGACTATCAAGACTTAATTGAGATAGCACAACCACTAGGACAGCACCTAGCCCGTGGATCAGAACTGAAATCAAAAGAGGACGCCACGCCGTCTCTTTCGATGCACGGTGCGATTTTAGCCTGTCAGGCGCAAAAAAAGATGGGGCAATCGTCGTCATAGTAAACAACAGACCATGCGCGCAAACGAATAGTTCCATCCTAATTTCATCGCGCTAATTGGGCCTCTCACCTCAACATTCTCTTTTTTCGCTTCATTAGGGGGCATTTATTGGGTGTTGCACCATTGTAGTGCGGCAAATTTGTTCAAAAGTGATGCTTGTAAACTTATGTTATTGTATTTATTGAAGAAACATTTGTGGCATGGCTCTTGGTATATCTTCTGACAGTTGGAAACACGACCACAAGTCACAGATTAATAAAAACGAACTGGGAGCAACACATGAAACTAGTCACAGCGATCATCAAGCCGTTTAAGCTAGATGATGTCCGTGAAGCCATTTCAGAAATCGGTATCGACGGTTTGACCGTGACCGAAGTAAAAGGCTTTGGACGTCAAAAAGGACATACTGAACTATACCGTGGAGCGGAATATCAGGTGGATTTTCTACCTAAAGTCAAACTGGAAATTGCTGTTCAGGATGATCAAGTAGAACGCCTGGTTGAAGCCATCGTTGGCGCTGCCAAAACAGGCAAAATTGGAGACGGCAAGGTGTTTGTTTACGACCTTGAACACGCCGTTCGTATTCGAACTGGTGAGTCGGATAGCGACGCGCTGTAAGCCACAACGATATATTTGCGGAGAAAACCATAATGGAAATCACTTTTGAACTTGGGTATGCGCTAGATACCTTTTATTTTCTAATCTGCGGTGCATTAGTAATGTGGATGGCTGCAGGTTTTGCGATGCTTGAAGCGGGTCTTGTTCGAGCCAAAAACACCACAGAAATTCTAACTAAAAACGTGGCGCTTTTCGCCATTGCTTGCACCATGTATATGATTTGCGGCTACGGCATCATGTATGGTGGCGGCGATTGGGGGCCTTTCCTAAGCGGTATCATGGCTGATGGTGCCACAGGTGTTGCGGAAGAGCCTGCAACCTATGCGCCTTCTGCTGACTTCTTCTTCCAAGTTGTATTTGTTGCTACAGCAATGTCTATCGTATCTGGTGCGGTTGCTGAGCGTATGAAGCTTTGGGCATTCCTAGCGTTCTCTGTTGTTATGACAGGTTTCATCTATCCGATGGAAGGTGCTTGGACATGGGGTGGTGAAGCGGTATTCGGTATGTATACCCTTGGCGACCTTGGTTTCTCTGACTTCGCAGGTTCTGGTATCGTGCATATGGCCGGTGCAGCTGCAGCCCTTTCTGGTGTACTTGTACTAGGTGCTCGTAAAGGCAAATACACAGCAGACGGTAAAGTGAACGCCATTCCTGGTGCAAACCTTCCGCTTGCGACGCTAGGTACATTCATTCTATGGATGGGTTGGTTTGGTTTTAACGGTGGTTCTGTTCTAGCTACTGCGACTGTTGAAAGTGCAAACTCAGTGGCTATCGTGTTCATGAACACCAACGCTGCTGCTGCAGGCGGTGCTATCGCTGCGCTGATTGTTGCTCGCATCTTGTTCGGTAAAGCTGACTTAACAATGGTACTAAACGGCGCATTAGCGGGTCTTGTTGCAATCACTGCAGAGCCTTCTACGCCAACGCCACTGCAAGCGACACTATTTGGCGGCCTAGGTGGCATCCTTGTAGTACTTAGCATTGTTGCTCTAGATAAAGTTAAGATTGACGATCCAGTGGGTGCTATCTCGGTTCACGGTGTGGTAGGTCTTTTAGGTCTAATCCTTGTACCTTTCACAAACGATGGTTCAAGCATCACTGGCCAGCTAATCGGTGCTGCGACAATCTTTGTATGGGTATTCGTAGTAAGCCTAGTTGTATGGCTAGTAATTAAAGCGGTAATGGGTGTACGTGTGAGCGAAGAAGAAGAATTCGACGGCGTAGACATGAGTGAGTGTGGTTTGGAAGCATACCCGGACTTTACAAGCAGCCGTTCTTAATGACCTTTAAATGAGGCAACTTAAGCAATAAGAACAATGCCTTGTTAACGTTTCTAAGCCCCGCATAGCGGGGCTTTCAGACTGTTGAAAAAGCCCTAGACGAAAGTCTGGGGCTTTGATCTAATAGGCATAGTGAAATTCGGAGTGTTCACCATGTTAACCCCAAAATCCCCACAACAATACGAGTTTGAAACCGTATATATCAATGAACTGGTGCCAGAAGACCACTTAGTTCGTTTGATTGATATGGCGATAGATTTCGAGTTCATCCGCGATGAAGTGGCTCACCTTTATTGTCAGAATAATGGTCGCCCTTCGGTTGACCCTGTGCGCTTTTTTAAAATTCTGTTTCTCGGCTATTTATTTGGTATCAGTAGCGAGCGTCGCCTCATTAAAGAGATACAGGTAAATGTGGCGTATCGCTGGTTCTTAGGTATGGGGTTGACGGAAGATGTGATTCACCATTCCACGCTGAGTCAAAACCGCATCAAGCGTTTTAAAGACAGCGATATCTATCAGGTTATCTTCGACAACATTGTGCGTCAGGCCATGAAGCAAGGACTCATTGGGGGTAAGAGTTTGTTTGCCGATAGCACGCACTTAAAAGCGAACGCCAACAAGAAACGCTTTGACATAAAAGACTTGAAGGTGACACCGTCAGCTTATGTGGAACAGCTAAACGAAGCGGTAACCAAAGACAGGGAGATAGAGGGAAAAAAGCCCCTGAAGTGTAAGGAAGATAAGCCTTGCACTAAACCTACGAAAGTCAGCCGTACTGACCCTGACAGCGGTTTTATGGTACGCGATGAGAAGCCAAAGGGCTTCTTCTACCTCGACCATCGCATCGTAGATGGACGTCACGGTATCATCGTTGATACACACGCGACACCAGGAAATGTTCATGATAGCCAACCTATCATTGCGCGTATCGATAGAGCCCGAGACACCTTCAAACTCAACCATATTGCCGTTGGTCTCGACGCGGGCTATTTCACCGCCGCGGTGTGTCATCACCTCGAAGAGCGACAACTGATTGGTGTAATGGGGTATCGTCGCCCTACGAAAAAGAAAGGCTACTTCGCTAAACGCGAGTATGTATACGACACAGAATCTGATACGTACACATGCCCCCAAGGCCAGGTTATTGCTTACAAGACCACTAACCGCGAAGGCTACAGACAGTACCACTCTGATGCGAAGCAATGCATAAACTGCCCCGTTCGTGCGCAATGTACAAACAGTAAGAATCACACAAAAGTTATAACGCGCCATGTCTGGCAGAAGAGTGTGGAGAACGCAAACGAAGTCAGATTAAGTGAATGGGGGAAGAAGCAATATCGACGGCGAGCTGAAACGGTAGAACGAAGCTTCGCAGACGCCAAACAACACCACGGACATCGATACTGTCGCTATCGCGGACTCAGTAAGGTCTCGATGCAGTGTCTGCTCGCCGCTGCATGCCAAAACATGAAGAAAATGGCCTTAGCCAAGACTGCATAAGCCTAAATACCCTCTAATCTCGCTCGAAAACCCGCTAATCGAGTAAATGACTCACTTATTGCCCTCGCCGAACCCAACACTCGAACAATAATGCTTTATAAAAAAATATCGCGATCGCAGCCTTCGGCTGCTAGAAAAAATAAACCCCTCCGAAAAAAGAGGGGTTTATCATCAATCTGTAAGCCCCGCATAGCGGGGCTTTTTTCTTTGTTTTTCTTAGTAAGAAAGAGTACGGACATTTTAAATTTGCCCTTCGGGAAGGTCTGGCAAGCTTCCTAGCCTCATTCTGGGAGTTGGAAAGGAATAGCTATTCCTGCATTCCCTCGCTTTGCAAGGACACTTGCCAGCGCCCTCCGAATGGGCAATTATCTATGTGGATTGGTATAGCGTGACAATAAGGCTACACTAGAAGCGTGTGATATCCCTACGCACTTATGCTGTGCAACGTTTTAAATGAAAGGAACATTATGACTGTAAAAGCCCGACTTCTTTCCTTGATACTTATTCTCTTTAGTATCGATTGTTTAGGTTATGACAGAATTACAGGGCATACGTTTGCAAGTCGCTCGGAAGTTATTGCAAAAAATGGCATGGCGGCCACGAGTCAGCCTTTAGCTACTCAGGTAGCGTTGGATATCTTAAAGCAAGGTGGAAGCGCTGTAGACGCGGCTATCGCAGCCAATGCAATGTTGGGCTTGGTTGAGCCTACGGGCAGCGGTATTGGCGGCGACTTATTTGCTATTGTATGGGATGCAAAAGAGAAAAAACTGGTGGGATTGAATGCCTCGGGGCGTTCGCCAAGACAGTTGACTAAAGCTGTGTTTGCCGAGCGCGGCCTTCATCAAATTCCTAAGTTCGGGCCCTTACCGGTTTCGGTGCCTGGCGCGGTAGATGGCTGGTTTGCTCTTCATGAAAAATTCGGTAAGTTGCCAATGTCTGCGGTGCTTATGCCATCTATCAAATATGCTCGCGAAGGTTTTCCTGTCTCTGAAGTGATTGCGTATTACTGGCAAATGAATTACGACCGCATTGGGCATTATGACGGGTTCGCAGACACTTTTCTTATTGATGGTAAAGTACCGCAAAAGGGAGACATTTTTAAAAATCCGGGGTTGGCGGTCACTTATGAGAAAATCGCGACAGCGGGGCGTGACGCTTTCTATAAGGGCGATATAGCGCGTACCATAGATGCATATATGAAGTCGCAAGGTGGCTTTCTCTCTTACCAAGATTTAGCGTCGCACAAATCAGAGTGGGTTGAGCCGGTTTCTGCCAACTATCGCGGTTACGACGTGTGGGAGTTACCGCCTAATGGGCAAGGCATAGCGGCGCTTCAAATTCTCAATGTTCTTGAGCACTATGATATTGAAGGAATGGGATTTAACTCCGCCGACTATATCCACACCTTTGTTGAAGCCAAGAAGCTGGCCTTCGAGGACCGTGCGAAGTTTTATGCTGATCCAGCGTTCAATGATATTCCGGTCGATTGGCTTATTTCAAAAGAGTATGCAGCCAAGCGTCAAAAGCTTATCGATAGCGAGCGCGCCGCGAACCGGGTGGATGCGGGCATTTACGAGGGTGATACAATTTATCTGACTGTTGCTGATAAAGAAGGCAATATGGTGTCTTTAATTCAAAGCAACTATCGCGGCATGGGTTCAGGGATGACGCCTCCCGGCCTTGGTTTTATTCTTCAGAACAGGGGGGAGATGTTTACGCTTGAAGACGGTCATTTTAATGAGTATCGTCCTGGTAAACGTCCTTTCCATACGATCATTCCTGCCTTTGTCACGAGAAATGGTGAGCCGGTGATGAGTTTTGGTGTGATGGGGGGCGGCACGCAGCCACAAATGCATGCCCAAATTATCGTAAATATTTTAGATTTTGGCATGAACCTGCAAGAAGCCGGCGATGCGCCAAGAATATTACACACTGGCTCAAGCAGCCCAACAGGCGCACTCATGACCGATGGCGGCTATGTAAGCTTAGAGTCGGGCTTTAGTGAAACAGTACAGCGCGAGCTTATGGAGCGGGGCCATAAGCTTCAACGAGTCGTAGGCGCCTTCGGTGGTTACCAAGCAATCGCTTGGGATGGACAAAAAGGTGTCTATTTCGGGGCTTCAGAAAGTCGAAAAGATGGACAAGCTGCCGGCTATTGAGCACACTAGAACAAATTGTGAGCGGTAAAATGAACCTTACTCATAACAAGCTACTTCGCTTGAAAAGGTTTCCAAGCTTGAAGTAGTGGCTACGATTGATAAAAAGATTCGCAACGAAATTCGCGGCGTATGAACGCCAGTGGCGAAACGTCACAATTAGACGTCAATAAGAACAAGAGCGGCAATGACACAACCACAAAAAGGCCTCTGCGCTGAGCCAAATTTACATGCACAGTATTTATTACTGAATGTGATTGACGACGATAGTGAAGCCGTTCGCGCTAAACTGTCGCGTGTACTGGATATTTTTGAACACTTCGAAAACGAACATTATGAAGCGATGGTGACAGGTGTCGTCGCGATAGGTACAAGCTATTGGCCCGAAGTTTACCCTGGCTTGATACCGGTCGAGCTTGCTCCATTTCCAGATATGCAATGTGAAGATAGAAGTGCGCCAACCATGCCGTGCGATCTTTTTATCCAAATTCGCGCTGACCGCCTCGATATTTGCCATGCTGTTGGCATTGAAGTCATGGATCTATTACGTATCCACGTCGAGCTTGTTGAACAGATAAGAGGGTTTCGGTATTTGGATGGCCGTGATCTCAACGGCTTTATGTATGGCGCCGATAATCCTCGCGGCATGAAACGTCGTGAAGTCGGCATTGTGGGTGAGGACGATCCTGACTTTAGTGGTGGCAGCTATGTCCATATTCAACGTTATCGCCATGATTTAAGGCGTTGGAACAGTCTCTCTAACCGGCAGCAAGAGCAGGTAATGGGTACGACACAAGAACATAATTTGGTAAGTAGTGAACAATCTCCCTCTTCTCATAGCGTTAGAGCAAGCAGTGTTGGGCCAGGTGGCGACGAGCCGCGGCTAATTAAACAGGGAATGCCCTATGGCGACATGGTGTCTCAGGGGTTATTTTTCGTAAGCTGTAGCGCGAGTGCGCGACCCTTTAAGCAAATGCTTCATAGCCAAATTTATGGTAATGGTGAAGGTGACTATGACCGCTGGCTAGACTTCACAAGTGCCGAAACTGGCGCGGCTTTCTTCGCGCCTTCAATCAACTTTATTCGGCAGCAGGCAAAACTATCTGGAAACTAACGCCGCTGAGAAACGTAACGCGTCAATGACTAATAATGTAGCGCGCCATCCCAATCGTCTTCAAGATTGCGATTTTGGTAAATCCTACACACATCCAGGTGATGGTGAGCAAGTGAGTCATCTGGATTCATTGCGATAGCCGCCTCAAAAAAAGAAATGGCATCGTCCCATTGCTGATTTATTCTGCAGGCTACGCCGGCGGCAATTTTAGATTGTGATGCAAGTCGGCGCTCTTGCTCTTCCTCCGGAAGGTGGCTTAGTACTTCATAAATCTCAATCGGTGTCTTTCGTCCTTTCACTCTAACCCAATCAAGTAGTCGGGTTTTGACAGGATATCCTGAACCTATGGTTTTAAGTACCTGCGCACTCACGATAATGTCTGCTTTATACTTGGGAGTTAATGACTCAAGTCGAGACGCTATGTTTACGCTGTCGCCAATGACAGTAGTATCCATTCGGTCTTCTGACCCCACTGTTCCCATGATCACGGGGCCAAAATGGATACCAATGCCCATGTTAATAGCTTCGTAATTACTATTCTTTCTGTGGCCGTTATAAATAACGAGGGCTTTGCGTAAATCCAGCGCTGCATTAATTGCATCCATGGCTTTTTGCTGTGGCGTACCGCCTGGGTGGTCGAACAACGACATAATAGCGTCGCCCATAAACTTATCAATAAAACCGTGATTTTGATGTATTGGGTCGTTCATTCTCGTGAAATATGAGTTAAGAAAGTTCATTAACTCCTGCGGCGTAATGCGCTCAGAAAAACCAGCAAAGCCTCGAATATCGCAAAACATGATGGCCACGTTGTTTTCGGTCGCATAACCAAGACCCAGAGAATCAACATCAGAGTTTGCCATGTGTTCAACGAATTGTCGGGGAACAAATTTTTGGAAGGTTTGAGTGAGTTTGAGGGCTTCGTCAGCAGCCGCCTGAAAACGGGCGTCGTCCTCGTTTTTTAATGCAGAACGATGTATGTCCACGCGGCGGGACAGGGCCTTTCTAAAGCGGTACTTTAAGCGCCGACTACGCCTGACATAAAGAAAAGAAACAATCGTGCTATAAATAAAGAGCGCACCCAATGCGCTTGTTTGCCAATCCATTGTTAGTCACACCTTTCAACGTCTTTCTTTTACGGGCTACCAATGTAGCCAAAGAGAATTTCCAGATACGCCGAGAAAGTATAAAGGAGAAGACGGCACGAACACATTATTTGCACGTAATTTTTCATTACATATTAATAATGTGTAAGTACCGAACTCAAGGTAACAATTAGGAAAGCATTAACTTATAAGGTAGAGAATACTTTATCTGCAGCAGCCAGTGTTTTCTCAATAACTTCAGCGTTATGCGCTTTGGAAACAAAGCCTGCTTCGTATGAAGCTGGTGCTAGGTAAACGCCTTGCTCTAACATGCCGTGATAAAATTTATTGAACTGCTCAGTATTACAGTTAATTGCCTGCTTATAATTGGTAACTTTCTCAACGTCAGTAAAGAATATCCCAAACATACTGCCGGCAATATTAGTAGTTAGGCTAATATTGTGCTTATCAGCAAGCGCCTGAAATCCATCCACCAGTGCCTGCGTATTTTCAAAAATTGAATCGTAAAGTCCTGGCTGTTTTATTTGCGTTAAAGCTGCAAGACCTGCCGCCATAGCAACAGGGTTACCTGAAAGCGTGCCCGCTTGGTAAACAGGCCCGGTTGGTGCAATATGAGTAATGATGTCACGGCGACCCCCGAAACAGCCTACCGGCATACCACCCCCGATAACTTTACCAAGACACGTTAGGTCTGGCTTTACGTTAAAACGCTCTTGTGCACCACCGCGAGAGACGCGAAAGCCCGTCATGACTTCATCGAAGATTAAGACGCTACCGTATTCATCACAGACGGCACGAAGCCCTTCCAAAAAGCCTTCAACAGGAGGAATGCAGTTCATATTACCTGCAACCGGCTCGACGATAATACACGCGATATCATCGCCATGTGCTTCGAAAATTTCTTTTACGCTGTCTAGGTTGTTGTATTCAACTGTAAGCGTATGCTCGGCAACATTGGCTGGAACACCTGGCGAACTCGGTACACCAAGGGTTAAGGCGCCAGACCCAGCTTTCACTAAAAGTGAGTCTGCATGGCCATGATAACACCCCTCGAATTTAACAATCTTATCTCGGCCGGTATAGCCTCGCGCTAGGCGTATTGCGGACATCGTGGCTTCGGTTCCAGAGTTCACCATGCGTACCATTTCCATCGACGGCACCAATTCGCTTACCAATTCAGCCATAATGACTTCGGCTTCTGTTGGTGCGCCAAAAGAAAGCCCGTTGTAAGAGGCTTCGATAACTGCTTCACGAATTTTGGCGTTGTTATGGCCTAAAACCATAGGGCCCCAAGATTGAATATAATCAATGTACTGCTTGCCATCCGCATCCCACATGTAAGCGCCGTCAGCTTTCGTGATAAAGCGCGGCGTGCCGCCGACGGCTTTAAAAGCGCGAACGGGTGAATTTACGCCACCAGGAATGGTCTTTTGGGCGCGGGTAAAAAGGGCTTCAGATTTTTGCATGTAATTACTTACTCTTATTGCTGTACCAAACCACGTCACGCTCGTACTTGGTAAGTAGGTTTTCTACACCAAGCGTTAGCGCAAACAAGGCCATTCTTACCAGCACGCCGTTATCGGTCTGTCTAAAAATAGCGAGGTTTGGATTAAGGTTTAGATCGTTATCTAATTCGTTGGCTTCCATACGTGAATCACGTGGAAGTGGATGCATGATAACGGTCTTCGACTGAAAATGTTTGGTGTAAATCGACTGATTGAGTCTGAACTTACCGCGATATTTATTGGCTTCTTCTTGTGAAGGAAAACGCTCTTCTTGAATACGTGTTTGATAACATATATCCGCATCCATATTGCCTTCGAGTGTATCTGTGATAGTAAGCTGGTGGCCTGCATTATCAATCGCATCAATAATTGGCTGGGGCATGGCCAGTTCTTTTGGCGAGATCAGCGTAAAGCGAATATTTTTAAACAAACAAAGAAGGCGCGACAAAGAATGTACCGTTCGTCCGTAGCGCAAATCACCAATCATTGCGATGTGCAAACCGTCAATGCCATGACCATTGTATTCAAGCTCACGCTTAATGGTGAATAGATCTAATAGTGCTTGCGTGGGGTGTTCGTTCGCGCCATCTCCACCGTTTATTACGGGAACACGACTGCCTTCTGCAAACTCTGCCACTGAACCCGCCGCCGGGTGTCGCATGGCAATAATATCTGAGTAGCCACTTAACACACGGGCCGTGTCATACAAGGATTCACCTTTAGCCAGGGCAGAGCTCGACATGCCCGTAGTTTCTCTTACTTCACCGCCTAATAAGTTGAAGGCGGTACCGAAACTCACTCGCGTGCGGGTACTGGGTTCAAAGAAAAGGTTACCGAGAATTGCGCCATCAAGTACGGTGGTACGCTTTTGCCGTTTGGCGTAAGGTTGCATGGAATTGGCGACTGAGAACACTCTCTCAATGGCGTCGCGATCGAATTGATTAACCGAAAGAATGTGGTTACCGGTAAAGTCAGACATGCGCTTCTCAATCATCAACGAAAACGCCGCTAGTTTATTATATCGCTTCATTTAAGTCATTAGGGCAAGGTGATCTTTGCACTACGTTTTTGTAAGGTTTCCGAAGAGATTAACGGGGAAAAAGTCGTTCTCTTCCTCCGTGAGTTTGCGTTTATTTCTGTAATTATCTATGCGGACTGGAATAAGCGGGTAACGCGCTAACTGAGTAAAAGCGTGAAACACGTTTTAATGTTTAGCGACCATTATTTTTGTGTGTAATGATTGAAGAGTACAATAATCTTTTCTGCGGCACGAACCACATGTTTTTCAATTTCTTCATCGGAGAGCGGCGCGTGGATACCACAGAGCATCATAGTGTGGAATTCGCCCCTTAACAGCGCGCAATAATCTCTCGCAAGTTGCCTTGCTAGATGTCGGTCTGCGCTACCTTGGCCGAATTGTTCAATTACGCTACTTAATGTTTCAAGAGATGCTTCAGGGCCCGCTTGGTAAAAAAGCGTTGCGACGTGAGGACTATGCACAGCCTCTGCAATGATAACCCGAAAAATAGCGATAGTTTCAGGGTCTTGCAGTAAGCGTATAAACTGGCTGCCGACTTTAATTAAGCATTCAGTCAGTGAAAGAGAATTGGCCGTTGAGCTAACAAGTTGTTGAGTATCTAACTGATATGATTGACATTTCGAGGTGATTGCCGCTTTAAACAGGGCATCTTTGCTATCGAAGTGTGAATAGACGGTTTGTTTGGAGACACCAGATTCTTTTGCAACAGTATCCATGGAAGTGTTAGCAAACCCTTCTTTCAAGAAAAGACAAGACGCTGCATGCAAGATCATGTGATATTTCTCTTCACTTTTTGGTCGACCTTGCTTTTTTAAAGTAGCCAAATAACTTCTCGCTTAAAACTGATATATCAAACTGGACGGTCTAGTATTTATATACTAGCATAGCACAATAAGTATGCAAATATAGCCTAGAGCATGCTCTAGAATGGTTAAGGGACTTGTTATGACTGCTTCAGCTTCGCCCTCAGAAGGTGGCAAACTCACGCTTATCGTTTCTATTGTTGGTTTTACAGCGGCCTTAGTTGTTCTATTAATGACCGCCGGTCTCGGCAACGCGACACAGTCCCCTGAAGCGAGAGTCCCTGTCGCTGTATCAACAAGTACGGTTAGCATACAGTCGGGCTTTGAAACACCGGTAAATGTGTTTGGCTTAATTGAATCGCCTAAAGCCACGACGCTTTCTTTTGATGTGGCAGGGCAGGTGACCGCCCTTTTTGTTGAAGAGGGAGACGTGGTGAGTCAAGGAGACAAACTCGCCCGTCAGGATGTCACTAGACTAAATGCGCGACAGCGCGAGCTGCAGGCTTCTCTTGAACGCGCCAATGCGGACCTTGCTCTTGCCAAGGTGAATAGTGATAGAACCACGTCATTGGTAGAAAAAAAGCTAGAGTCAGCACAACGATTAGACGAAGTAAGAGCAAGTCTAAATGTGGCGAAAGCCCGGGTAAGTGAAATTGAGGCCGCACTGCATTCCCTTGATGTGGAAATTGAAAAAACCACACTGGTCTCTCCATTTGATGGTGTAGTAAATCGACGCTTCTTTGATGAAGGGAGCGTGGTAAATGCAGGCAGTCCAGTATTTGGCATTACCGGTATAGAAAACTATCAGGCGCGTTTTGCGGTGCCCGCAGACGTAGTTGAGCAGTTTGATATTAACGAACCTGTACTCGTTAAAGTTGGTGATGTAGACGTAGCGGGCACGGTTACCCAGCGTTTGCCTGTTCGCAATGTACAAACTCGAACCATTGATATTCTTATCACGTTGAACAGTAACGAGCGTGTTCGACCGGGCGATATGGCCATTTTATCTGGTTTTCGCTCTCATTCCGAGACTGGTGCCTGGCTTCCTATCAACGCGCTTAGCAACGGGTTGCGAGGCTTGTGGCGAGTGTTTGTTTTGACCAACCAGCAGACGCCTACGCTTGAGGCGCGTGTAGTTGAAGTGGTTTACACCGATGGAAACAAAGCATTTGTGCGTGGTGCGCTCAAAGATGGTGATATGTACGTAAACGAGGGAACGCATAAACTAGCACCTGGACAAATGGTATCTGTTCCTAGCCAGCACCAAGGCGGAGCACGCTAGTGAAGACGTTCAATTTTGACCATGACAAGCCTTATCCTTGGTATACGCTCTTCTATCGAAGAGGGCACTTACTGATATTAAGCCTGCTCATTCTTATTACTGCGGGTCTTTCTGCTTTAGGCTCATTACCACGAATAGAAGATCCGCGTATAGATACTCGTAATGCGCTCATTATTACTCAGTACCCGGGGGCCTCGGCTGAGAGGGTGGAGGCGCTAGTCAGTGATGTACTGGAGGACAGGCTAAGAGAAATTTTCGAAATTAAAGAGGTGAAGTCAACGTCCCGAGCCGGTATATCTATTATTCTCATTGAGACGCAAGATTGGATTGATAACACCACGAATGAGCAGCTTTTTAGCGAGATACGCGACGCCATAGGTGCGGCAGCAGCGTCATTTCCAGAAGGCGCAATGGCACCTATTTTCGATGAAAAGCGCGGGGCAACCGCCTTCACCTTGTTGCTTTCTGTACGTGCCGACCACTTTGAAAATACCCCTATAACGCTAACTGCTCGATTGGCCCAAGAACTGACAGACCGCCTTCGCAACGTTAATGGAACTGAACTCGTGCGTGTATACGGCGCACCGCAGGAAGAAATCAGCGTTAATATCGATCCCGTAAAACTGGCGGCTACGGGCCTTACTTTGCAGCAGGTCAGTGCGCTAATTAGTCAATCGGACCCCAAATTACCTGCAGGAATGTTGAATTCAAAGCAAAGCAACCTTCGTTTTACGGTTGGTGAAGGGCTTACCGGTGTCAATATGATCGCGTCCATCCCGTTAGTAAACTCGCAGGGCCGCTACTTACGCGTAGAAGACGTTGCTAGGGTCGAACGAAGCTTCACAACGCCACGAACTGAAGTGGCGTACCTAAACGGCGAAGAGTCTATTTTTGTAGCAGCTCGCATGCAGCCATCGCTTCGCTCTGACGTATGGACAAAAAATGCACGTGAGGTGGTTGAGCAATTCAATCAAGATTTCAGTGGTACGTTGACGGCAACCATCGCGTTTGAGCAGGATGAATATACCACCACACGACTAAACGATTTATCCATGAACCTGTTAATGGGTTGCGCCGTGGTCATGCTGGTTATCTTACTTTTTATGGGGTTTCGTGCAGCGTGGATTGTGGGCTTGGCTTTACCCTTGTGTGCTGCTTTCGCACTGTTTTCCCTAAGTTTTTATAATGAGCAAATTCATCAAATGTCCATTTTTGGCATGATCATCGCCATTGGTTTGCTCATAGACAACGCAATTGTTATCACTGATGAAATTCGAATAAACCTGCAAGACCCAAATTTAACGCGCGTGGGTGCTATGGCTAAGAGTGTCTCTCATCTATTCGCTCCGCTCTTGGCATCAACATTGACGACAATTTTAGGTTTTATGCCGATTTTTCTTTTAAACGGCAATATCGGTGATTTTGTGGGTCCGATAGCAATAAGTGTTGTCATGGCGCTAATTGGTTCGTTATTCATATCTCTTACTATCATTGCTGCTCTAGCGGCTCGCTTTTTACCTAAAAATGACAGTGCTACGAAGGAAAAATCAACGTTTCAATCATGGTGGCAAGTTGGTATTCAAGCGCCAAGTGTTAGCTTGGCCTTCAAAAAGCAGCTAGGTCGATGGATTAAACAACCTATTCTTGTGTTGCCGGTTATCACGCTTCTTTGCCTATCAGGCTTTGTTTTATCAACGACCCTCGCCAACGTGTTTTTCCCGAGTGCGGACAGAGATCAATTCGAAGTCTATCTATGGACCAAGGAAGGAAGCAGTATCGACAATACCGCCTTTTATGTGCGAGAAATTGATCGCGCTATACGAAGCGAAGAAGGGGTAGAACAAGTAAGCTGGCTGGTTGGAGGCTCTGCTCCTTCGGTGTATTACAATCAAATGATGACCCGTGACAATACGCCTTACTTTGCCAATGCTGTCGTATCGACGGCAACGGTAGAAGACGCAGCCTCCCTTGTAGGAAAGCTTCAGCGCGAACTTGATGTTGATTATCCAGATGTGCAAATCGTGGTGCGTGCGTTTGGCCAAGGTCCACCTGTTGCCGCCCCTGTAGAAGTAGAAATTTTTGGTCCAGATTTAAACACCTTAAACGACCTTGGCGATAAAGTACGCATGTTGATGTCTGAAGTTGACGGAATCTCACAGTCAATCAGCAGTGTTTCTATGGGAGAAGCTGAGTTAAAAATTAATGCGGACAGTGACAGCCTTTCCTATCTGGGTTTGTCCCTTTCAGAGCTCGCCAACCAAATGCAAATTAATTTTTCTGGCATAACAGGGGGCTCGGTATTAGAAAGCACAGAAGAAATTCCGGTTCGAGTGAGACTAGATGAAGCGTTTAGGCAAAATGTGATAGGTGTCGATGCCATGCCCATACCGGTTGCGGGTGACCACGCCATTTCATGGTCACCGCTTGCTGCGGTGACGCATTTAACGCTTGAGCCTGCAACAAGCAGTATTACACGTGTTGATGGGGAAAGACTGAATCGAATACAGGCTTTTTTACTGCCAGGCGTGCCGCCGATAGATGCCAGTAATCACCTGAGAGATTTACTGCAAAGCCGCTTGATTTTACCTGAAGGCTACCGCATTCACCTAGCCGGTGATGCTGATGAGCAGCAACAGGCGCTGGGTCAACTTGCTACTTATGCGCCGGTGTTATTGGTTTTAATGATAACAACGTTAATTCTTACCTTTTCGAGTTTACGCATGGCTGGCGTTATTGGTCTTGTCGCCATTCTTTCGGTAGGGTTGGGAATGATGAGCTTGTGGATTTCTGGATTGCCAGTAGGCTTTAACCCTTTACTCGGCTGTGCAGGACTTATTGGAGTAGCTATCAACGGCTCTATTGTTGTGATTGCAGCAATCAATGCAAATCCTAAAGCAAAACAGGGGGATACCAAGTCCATCGTTGAAGAAACCATGAGCTGTAGTCGTCATATCTTGTCAACAACCTTCACAACGGTAGGAGGATTAATTCCGCTACTTCTCTTTAGCGAAGGGAGTTTCTGGCCTCCGTTGGCAGTCGTGCTGGCTGGTGGGGTGGGTTTCTCTGTCATACTTTCTCTGGTCTTTACACCCACGTTGGTAGCGGCGTTTCAACGATATCGATATAGAAATCACGCAGCGACATCATTTTAAGGTTAAACTATCTCTTTTTAATAACCGTATTGATTGAGCTAGTTAGCGTATGCGAAAAACAAATCCAATATTGCGCTGGTGGCACACTGACTGCGTAACGTGTAAACGCACGCGACTTTATATTGTTTGGGCCATAATTATGTTGGTGGTGTATCTCTATGTCTGGCACTAGTGTTGAACCTATCTTTATTCGTGCAGCGTCAAAAAGTAATGGCATAACCAGTGTAGTATTGGGGTGCATTGGGCTCGTCACTTCTGCTCTATGGCTCGCGTTTCTACCCGAATGGCTATTTTTGGCCGGCATTTTTTTAACAAGCGCCGCGCTCGTTTGCTTGTTAGTAGGCTATTTCAAAATTCGCGAACCGGACTATAGCGTAGAGATTGCCAAAGACTTTATCACTTACCGCCACCGCCTGGGCAGTTGGCGTATACACTGGGATAATCTTCAACGGGTAGACTGTCCCCGCGTTCGCCATGGATTAGATCATGTACCCCTTGAAACGGTGGGTTTTAAGCTAAAAAGTTACACGGATTTTCTGCACACTATTTCGCCGCGGCTGGCCACACACTTATTAATGGAACAGCGCCCCTTGCTAATGCAAAACACAGAGGGAAATTGTGCTTCTGGTAGCTGTTATGAGCAATCCATGTTCGACGACAGGCAATACGTTATGGAAGATGGCACCGTTATAAGGGGCATTAAAGCAATGTTAGCCCATCGCATGGTAGAGTTGAGAAAACGACTTGGCTATGACATTTTCATTGCTAGTTCGGAGCTTGATCGCGATGCCGGCGAATTCGCTGCCTTCATATCACAATGCCAACGAGCTCGACAGGCAGAAGACGTGTAACGAAAGGCGCTGTCAGCGCTCATCTTTACTTTCTTTTAGCACTTTTTTCGCTTCTTCGATAAGCGCGGGTAAGTGTTCCTGTACGCGTTCGTGTTGACCTAGTTTAAGTGCGCTTTCTGTTTCGTTGGCCAAATGCTGCAATCTTGGTAAGCCCGTATAACAACAGGCGCCATGTAGTTTATGCACTTCAGATTTGAGCTCATTGTAATCTTTTAACGCCCAAAGCGTAGTCAGAAGCTCAATCGTTTCCGGCAGCAAGTCTACGAAGCTATCAAGCATCTCTTTTGCCGTATTTTGGTTTTGATTAGCCCGTTTAAGTGCAAGCTGCCAATCAATGGAAGGAAATACGATTTCTCCAGGCTCAATATTGATACACCAAGACTTAATCAAATTAATCAGCTGCTCAACTTCAATCGGTTTAGGGAGATAGTCGTCCATACCCGAAGCAAGCAGTCGCTCTTGTTCTTCTTTGAAAGCATGAGCGGTGACAGCAACGATGGGGGTGCCCATATTTAGTGGCGATTTGCGGATTTCTCTTGTGGCCTGCAAGCCGTCAATACCTGGCATTTGCACGTCCATCAGGATCAGGTCGAATTCTTGAGTTTGGCATTGATTGACGGCGTCTTGACCACTTATTGTCGTAGTCAGATTCACAGGAGAGTGGTCAAGCCAAGTGTGTATTAGCTTAAGGTTCATTTCCATATCATCAACGGCTAATACGTTAGCCTTTGGCAGGCTGACTATTTTTTCGTGTATGGCATTTTTTACGGGCTTAAGTTGATGGTGTACCAAGCTATCAAGCTTAGTCAGCGTCATGGGCATACGTATTTGCGAATGAAAATGTTGTGACAGGCTCGGGTATTGTGCAAAGGGTTCGGGACCTGAGTACCAGAGAATCCGCTTCTTAGCTGGAAACTGCACAAATTGACCGAGGAAGGTGTCTCGCAGTGTCATTTTACTCACAGGTACAGTCGCCATAAAGAAGTCGTATTGTTCCGACAGTGTGGTGAGATACGCTAGTGATTCTACAGACGTCACGGTCGCGCCCAACCCAGATAGAATTTTTGCACTCGAGCGTCGCGTTGTTGGAACCGGGTCAAAAATAACCACTTTTTTCCCCGCCCAAGCTTCAGAATGAGACAGTGAAAATTTTTGGCTTAACTGATTCATTCGCAAGGACACGTTAAATGTTGACCCCTGGCCCAGCACACTTTTAAGTGATAAATCACCATTCATTAACCGCACCAATTCGCGGCTAATAACAAGCCCTAATCCTGTTCCTTGATAGTTACGGTTGAGTGCATCATCTACCTGAGAAAACGCATTAAAAAGTTTTTTTCTATCATGTCGGCTAATACCAATACCCGTATCTTCAACCGTGATATTAAACTCGTGGATACCGTGAGAAAGAGAGCGACCACTCACCGAAAGCGTAATGGTACCGCTTGATGTGAACTTTAACGCATTGCTAAGCAGGTTATTTAAGACTTGCTTGATACGAAACACGTCACCAATTAATTTTTCAGGCAATGGATTTAAATCGAAAACAAATTCAATGCGCTTACTGTGTGACGATTTCGCCATTATAGTGACCATTTCCTCCAACAGCTTGTTGGGTGAAAAGGGCTGGTTATTGATTTGCAGCTTGCCTGCTTCTATCTTTGAAAAGTCCAGAATGTCGTTAACAATGGTGAGCAAGTTATCAGCCGCGGTATTGACTATTCTAACTTGTTCTTGCTGATCACTTGGCAATGAAGCGTTATTGAGCTCTCTACTAAAACCTAAGATAGCGTTGAGTGGGGTACGAATTTCATGGCTCATGTTTGCTAGAAACTGAGATTTTACGTTACTCGCTTTAATCGCATCTTTTCTCGCAATATCTAAACGTGCGTTTTGTTCCTCAATAAGCTCAACATTGTTGCGCAGATCATTAGTGGCTTGTTCAACTTCACTTTCTAGCTGTCTTCTACTTTTCTCCATAAGCGCAAAAGAAAAGAGTCCGGCTTCGAGAAAAACGCCTACTTGGAAACAGTATGTGGTGAAATCATTGGAGGGCAATACCCCGACTAAGCTAAGCATCCCCACGATAGCGCCACTGGCGAGCATGGTCCAAGCAACAATAAAGTATCGTGCGGGCTTAAACTTGTTAAAGAACGCTTCAAAGCCGGCGTAAATGTAACTCAAGATGGCCACTAGCCCCAGGCCATACACGAGATTGTTTTTCCAGATTGATGGCATCACATCAGTAAAACAGATAAAGGCGATGAGCCCTTGGCCAATCATAAGTAATTTAATAATGGGGTGTGCGGTCGGCGAATTTTTCTTTGTCTCTAGAAACGTAATGGTAAAGAAACCCGAGGAAAGACCAATGATGACAAAAATAAGCTCCGAGTGACCAATTATCCACCCTGGGAGCCCCTGACTGAATACTAGATGGGTATGACCGCCCCATACAAACTGCCATAAAATCACCGCGAAAATGTAGCCCACATAAGCAAGAAGGCTGTTTTCTTTAACACCAAAAAACAACACTAGATTGTAAATGGCGAGAATAAGTAGACCACCGTAAAAAAAGCCCCATAAAAGGCTATCAATTTGATAAGAGACGGCATGCAATGGCTCTGCTTGAATACGCAGCGGGGCTATCAGACTGGATGACCGACTCTCTATGCGAACGTAGAGATCTACTGGCCTGCTGTTTAGGAGTTCAGCACGAAAGGTAGGTACGCGAAAACGCTGTTCTTTTTGTGCTTTCCCTTGATGACTTTGCGCTAACACTTTGCCGTCTTGAACCAAGTAAAAATCGACGCTATCGAGCTGACTAAAGTTTATCGAAAATACCCAATTCCTTTCGTTAGATACATTCGCGATACTCGTTAATAACCACATGCCGTTGTTGCGAAAACCAAAATTGGGGTTGTTATGAGGGTGCAAAAGAAAGTCGTTTCGCCTTCTGGCTACATCACTGATAGTAAGTTGATAATCAGTTTCAAATAAAAAGAACAGGGAATCAGATAAATCTAACGTATTTGTCTCATCGAAAAGCTGCTCAATATGTTGAGCGTGAGCACTGGATGCTGCGCAGCCAGCGAATAAGAGAAACAGAAAAATGAATACGCGAAAGATAGCCATGTTTATTTGTACTTTTTATCGTTTTTGTCAGTCTATTATGTTTATCGCAACTGAATAATAAGCGGTAATACTCATCGACTCTATTTAACCACTCTCTTTAGAGAATAACAAAGCAAACACTGAAGACACTAAACAAAGCTATCACAATAGTTTTCAAAGATTGCACACAATTGCGGTTTCCCCCACAATAGCTTGTAACGTTCACGTGCTTTCTTAAGTCGTGCGCTAAAACATAGACAAACGACTGCCGTACTATCACGAGCGAATTGGTATTAATAACAAAACGAAAAAATTATCATGAGTGACGAGATCATTATTAATCGCGATGGGGTAGAGCAACTTCCTCTTCGACGTTTCACCGAAGACGCTTATCTTAACTATTCCATGTACGTCATCATGGACCGCGCACTGCCGCACATTTCAGACGGTTTAAAGCCGGTGCAGCGTCGTATTATTTATGCGATGTCTGACTTAGGATTAAGCGCTAACGCCAAATATAAAAAGTCTGCAAGAACCGTGGGTGACGTTTTGGGTAAATTTCATCCCCACGGCGATTCAGCGTGTTACGAAGCGATGGTACTTATGGCGCAGCCGTTCTCTTACCGATATCCACTTGTTGACGGTCAGGGAAACTGGGGCGCGCCAGATGATCCTAAGTCGTTTGCTGCTATGCGTTATACCGAAGCAAAACTTTCTCGTTTCGCTGAAGTGCTGCTCAATGAACTAGGTCAAGGTACTGTCGATTGGGTACCAAATTTCGATGGAACCTTGGAAGAGCCCAGCGTACTTCCCGCGCGCTTGCCGCATATTCTGCTTAATGGCGTGACTGGTATTGCGGTGGGTATGGCCACAGATATTCCGCCTCACAATGTAAGAGAATTGGCTAATGCGTGCGCCATGTTGTTAGATAACAGCAAAGCTGAGCTTAGTGATGTGCTAGAGCACGTGAATGGACCGGACTACCCCACCGAGGCGGAAATTATAACGCCAAAAGCTGATATTCAAAAACTGTACGAGACTGGGCGTGGTTCAATCAAAATGCGCGCGGTTTATACGGAAGAGAATGGTGATGTGGTGATTACTGCGCTGCCTCATCAGGCGTCAGGGGCCAAGATCCTGGAGCAAATTGCCGCGCAAATGCAGGCGAAGAAGTTGCCCATGGTGAGTGACCTTCGCGATGAATCTGACCATGAAAATCCAACGCGTCTGGTCATTACTCCGCGTTCAAATCGCATTGATGTTACTCAATTGATGCAGCATTTATTCGCCACCACAGATCTTGAGAAAAACTATCGCGTTAATTTAAACATGATTGGTTTGGACGGTCGACCTCAGGTTAAAGACCTGCGCACTATCTTATCTGAGTGGTTGCAGTATCGAAAAGATACAGTGACCCGCCGATTGCAATACCGACTCGACAAAGTGCTCGCGCGCCTTCATATACTTGAAGGTTTGCTGATTGCTTTTTTAAATATCGATGAAGTTATTGAAATTATCCGAACCTACGACAAGCCCAAACTGGAATTGATGTCGAGATTCGGGTTGAGCGATAAGCAAGCGGAAGCGATTTTAGAATTAAAGCTAAGGCATTTAGCGAAGTTAGAAGAAATCAAAATAAAGGGTGAGCAGGATGAGCTTGCCGAAGAGCGCGATAAGCTTCAACAGCTTCTGGGCTCAGACCGCCGCTTAAAAACGCTGATCAAAAAAGAAATTCTTGCTGACGCTGAAAAGTATGGCGATGACAGACGTTCACCTATCGTTGAACGTGGGGAGGCTAAAGCCTTATCTGAAAAAGAACTGGTTCCAGCTGAGTCTGTCACCGTGGTGCTGTCAGAAAAAGGCTGGGCTCGCTGCGCCAAAGGCCACGATATAGATGCAGAAGGACTGAGCTACAAAGCGGGTGACGGTTACCTCTCAAGTGCTGAAGGAAAAAGCAATCAGCCAGCTGTCTTCATGGATAGCTCCGGCCGTACTTTTTCCTGTGATGCCCATGGACTGCCTTCTGCGCGCAGTCAAGGAGAGCCATTGACCGGGCGGTTTAGTCTTGTTGGTGGCGAGTCATTCCAGCATGTCATCATGGCGCATGACGAAAGCAAGTTCTTGGTTGGTTCCGATGCAGGCTATGGCTTTGTCGGTACGTTTAAAGACATGGTCAGTAAGAACAAAGCGGGCAAAGCGTATTTGTCGTTACCTACCGCGGCGAAAGTGATGAAGCCAACGCTTGTCACTAACCCTGACTCAGACTGGTGCCTCAGTATCTCTAACGAAGGGCGCATGTTGATGTTCCCGCTACGCGATTTACCAAGCCTAGGCAAAGGTAAGGGGAATAAACTTATCAATATCCCATCTGCAAAATCTCAGTCGCGCGAAGAGTATGTGAAAGTGCTCGCTGTGGTACCTGATGGTGCGGCGATAAAAGTGGGTGCAGGTAAACGGAGTATGACACTCAGCGCCGCTGATCTTACCCATTATCACGGTGAAAGAGGGCGACGAGGCAATAAGTTACCGCGAGGACTTCAGCGCGTCGACTTTGTTGAAGTCGTGATGGCAAGCAAGGATGAGGAAACAGAAAACTAGGGCGTGTTGATCGTCGCTGCAAAAGTGAACAGCAAAGTTCAACATGCCCTAGGCACAAAGTTTTGTTTGTTCTTATGCTTAGGTGGACTAAACTCAACGAAGGATTCGTTGAGGATTATGTATGCTAGGAATCGTTTTTACGTCGTTAATCGATATGTTAGAAGAGAAAGTGTCTCCCGATTTCGCTGACGACGTTATCATGGAAGCTGAATTAGAAAATGACGGCGCTTATACCGCTGTTGGATACTACCCGTTTGAGCAAATGGAACGCCTGATAGGTGTTTTAGTTGAAAAAACGGGTAAGTCAGCCAATACGTTGCTTTACGACTTTGGCTATTACCTGTTTGGAAAGCTTGGTGCGGTGCATGGAGATGTCCTTGCTAACACCAACGATATATTAGGAATGTTAGAGCATCTTGATGGAGATATTCACGTTCAGGTAAAGAAACTTTATCCCGATGCAGACCTACCGCGATTTAAAGTTCTATCTCGCACCGATAATACCATGCGTTTACAGTATTACTCTGAAAGAGAATTATATCCGCTAGCCGAAGGCTTAATGGACGCAGCTGCAGAGTACTATAACTGTAAGTTAGAGAGAGAAACGCATCAACTCGATATCCCACATACATACGAGTTCAGTATTTCTATCGTGTAACTGGAGGCGCAATGGCACAGGACACTTCGTACGACTCGGCTGAACACAAAGCTCGCACTGATGTAATGGAGCGGCGTTTAAAACGCGAGCGACGGGCGAGGGAGCAGGCAGAACAATTACTACGAGAAAAAACACAGATTTTGTATGAGGCGCTCAAAGAGAGCCAAGGTGCCCAAAAGGATTTAGAGCTTGCGCTATGGGCTTCCCAAGAGTCGTTCTGGAGCTGGAAAGCGGATACCGACGTCATGGAGATTCGCTCTTTTTCACTGCACAGTGAAAGCGAGTCGACCTGGTCAGGCACCCTAATCCAAATGATGGAGCGAGTGCATGAAGATGACCTTGATGGCCTACAATTTCACTGGACTATGGCATTGCACGGAAACCGCGATCGCATTGAGTTTTCATTTCGGTTGAGACTCACACGTGAGTATCAGTGGGTGAGGTTAAGGGGAAGGGTGCTGAAGCGTGGGCAGACTGATGAAGCCCTACATATTGTTGGCACCACCAAAGATATCACCGCTCAACGCCAAGCCGAGCAATCTTTTCATTTGATGGCCTCGGCCTTTGCTAGCTCACGAGAGCCTATGCTTGTGCTATCGCCTCAACTTGTCATTACAGAGTGTAATGAAGCGTTTATCCAATTACTTGGCGCCTCTGTTAAAGAGCAATGTATTGGGATGAACTTCAATCAGATATTTCTTGCAGAAAAAGTTGATGAAGCAGTGCTTGCAACAAATAAACAAGCACGTTTTGAATCGTCAATAAAGGTGCAAAACGACAAAGTAAAGAGCGTCGATGTTTCCATTGCTTTATTTGAAACTTATCAGCAAACGTCCTCTTACTTAATCGCTACAATGCGCGACATTACCGATAGAAAACGCAACGAAGCGAAACTGCGCCAACTCGCGCTTAACGACGAGTTAACCGGTCTTTCAAATAGAAATGCTCTGCGCGAGTCTATCTCTCAATTAGTAAAAAATAAGCAACAATTTACTTTAGCGTTTATTGATTTAGATGGCTTTAAAGCGATTAATGACGCTGCGGGACACGAACAAGGTGATGCCGAGTTAAAGCGCGTTGGTACAGTGCTGATGAATCTATTCGAACCTATTGGCAGCGTAGGCCGATGGGGAGGCGATGAGTTTATAGCCGTGCTACCTCGCCAAAAAGTTGAGAATGTGGCAGAAAAATCTACGCAGCTCATTCAGAAAATTGAAGAAAACGTAATACGCACACAGTCTTCACAGCTCAGGCTATCAGCCAGCATAGGCATTGCTGAGTTTCCTGAACACGGCAACAATATAGAAAGCCTGATACAGTGTGCAGATGCCGCCATGTATAGAGCAAAAGAGCTGGGTAAAGGACAGGCATTTATTTACGAAGCGGGGTTATATGAAAGTATGACCCGGCAAGTGAGTATGGTGAATGATTTGCGCAGGACAGTAGAAAATCACCTGTTAGATTTTTATATCCAAGGAAAATACGACCTGCGTGGAGAACTGAAAGGGGGAGAAGTGCTATGCAGATGGATATCCGGTCTGCATGGTGTTGTGTCGCCTGCGATCTTTATCCCCATCGCTGAGGAACATAAATTAGATGGTGCGATAGGCTTACAGGCTTTAGAAGCGGCCTGTGACTACATTTCTATTATGGAATCGCAACAAGGTGAGGCAATTCCGCTATCTGTGAATGTGAGTGCTAATCAGATACTCGATCCGCATTTTCCAGAACAAGCGGCTTCTATTTGTGAAAGTAATCATGTATCTCCTGAGTATATCGAACTGGAGCTCACAGAATCTGTATTTCTAAAAGATGAAAAAGCAGCATTTAGAGCATTAAATCGTTTACGAGGTTACGGTTTTAGGCTTTCTCTCGACGATTTCGGCTGCGGCTTTTCTTCACTGAGTTATTTGCGAAGTTTTCAGTTTGAAGTGGTTAAAGTGGATAAAAGCTTGGTGCAAGGCATTCACCAAGATAGCAAAGCCAATGCATTATTCATGGGGTTAGTGGCGATGTTAAGAAGCCTCAAGATAGATATAGTCGCTGAGGGAATAGAATTAGAGTCTTATCTTCCCTTCATGGAACAAGCAGAAATTCAACTGATGCAGGGTTTCTATTTCGATAAGCCTATGCCCTATGACCAGTTTTTAGCAAGGCACACGACAGAACCGAACCGTTGACATCGCTAAGTTAAAAAAAGCCCAATAATGGGCTTTTTCTTACCTAGATACTGTTGCTATTTCGCATTAGTACTTTCAAAGATTTTATCCGCTGATGCAGCAACAAAACCGGTGTAAAGCTTGCCATTAGGCATTTCATAACGTTGCGCAAATTCATAGAAGCAGCTGGGGATCGCGATTGTCTCGTCGCTGAACGCTACATCGGCACGGTCAGCCATGGTTGAAGACTGCGCTAAGAATACGTCGGGCCCGCCTTTGATTTCGCCGCCTGAGGTGTTTAGCACAAAGCCCGCTTCTTTAAGCAATGTATTCACGTCGGTAAGCTCGTCGGTGCGGCTTAAGTGATTTACACTCACAGTGAAGTGGTTTGCTCGAAATCCCCAAGCTGCCATCCACGCAGCGTATTCTGATTCATTGAGCAAGGTGTCGTATTCTGCCTTGGTCACTTCCCAGTGCTTACCTGAGTATAAGAAGTTATCCGCTTCCACTACGGATTCAGGCATTTGATCAACAAGATTCTTGATAATGGTTTGGGCTGTCTCAGAAAGCTCGTTTACGCGAAGCTCACTGATGAATACCTTAGGCTTAGTATCGTCAGGGTGCTCGTAGTGTTTCGCCGTAAGCTTTTTCGCTTCAAAGTCATAGTCGCCTTTCGCTTCGTAACCAAGCGCTAAGAAGTGCGCAGCAAGTTTGTCTAAGCGTGTTTTATCAAGAGCAAAAGTTCGAAAAGCTACATGGTCATTGACGATGTCGTTCGTATTTTCTTCACCCGCAAGTAGTGCATGAATTTTATGCGCAGACGGGGTGATGGTCACGTAATCGTCCCACATGTTGCTAAACAACGTATCAATGTTGCTATGCATAGCGGTAAGGTCCTTTCTGTCGTTGACTATTTTAGAAACAATAGTTCGTATAGGGTTGTACTAAATTGGCCGACACGTCATTCGTATCGGCCTTTATCTGACGGAATACGTCTTGGCTACATCGACAAGCCTGGGCTCAATTGACCAGGCAACGTCACTTTCTCAAGTTCAACCGATGCAACGGGATAGGCGCAGTAATCTGCCGCATAAAACGCGCTTGCTCTGTGGTTACCGCTGTCGCCTATGCCACCAAATGGCGCAGCGCTGCTTGCACCGGTAATAGGCCTGTTCCAGTTAACAATACCCGCCCGAATGCGCGCGAAGAAGTAGCGATAATCTTCTTCGTTGTCGCCTAATAATCCGGCCGATAAGCCAAAGCTGGTATTGTTAGCTTCCTCAATAGCCGCATCGAAGTCGCTGTAGCGGATAACTTTGAGCAAAGGCCCAAAGTGCTCTTCGTCTGGCAATGACGACAGCATGTCGGTGACATCGATAATGCCTGGGGTCACAAAGCCTTTGTTTTCGTCTTTCTGCTGAAGACGAACTAACACCTTCCCGCCTAAATTTTCTAGTTCTTGCTGCGCTTTAACCATAAGCGCTGCAGCGTTGCTTGAGATCATCGCCCCCATAAATGGCTGTTCTTCCGCATCGTAATCGCCAACTTTAATATTATTGGTCACTTCGATTAAACGAGCGAGAATGGCATCACCTTGTGCATCGGCGGGCAAGAACAGGCGGCGAGCACAGGTGCAGCGCTGACCTGATGTAATAAAAGCTGATTGAACGATGTCATGCACCGCAGCATCAATGTCAGCCACATCTTTTACGATGAGTGGATTGTTCCCCCCCATTTCAAGGGCCAATATTTTACCGGGGTGCCCAGCAAACTGCTCATGTAAGATTTTTCCTGTACGTGAACTACCCGTAAAGAAAAGGCCATCGATGTCATTGTGCGAAGCTAATGCTTTGCCTGTTTCCACTTCACCTTGCACCAGGTTAAGTACACCAGCGGGTAAACCCGCAGCGTCCCATAACTTCACCATTTCTTGTGCAACCATAGGCGTTAAATCGCTAGGCTTGAACACAACAGTATTGCCGGCAATAAGTGCTGGAACAATGTGTCCATTAGGAAGGTGCCCTGGGAAATTGTATGGACCGAATACCGCCACAACACCGTGAGGCTTGTGGCGAATAAACGCTTTACCTACAGGCATCGGGTTTTCAACATTGCCAGTTCGCTCAAAGTAAGCTTTTTCCGAGATGCCGATTTTACCTATCATGGCACCCACTTCAGTGGCGGTTTCCCATTCTGGCTTACCGGTTTCTTTTGCCATTACCTTTGCGAGATGCGCTTTGGATTCTTCTAGCTTGGTGCCGTAAACCTTTATAATTTCAAGGCGTTCTTCAACGGTTTTCATGCTCCACGCTACAAGTGCTGTGCGAGCGGCGCTGATAGCCTCATCAATTTGAGAAGCCGTTGCAGACTTACCTTCCCAAATCACTTCGTTTTTTGCAGGGTCAACTGACGTTAAGTCGTGACCTTGTCCGGCAACCCATTCACCGTTTATAAAATGTGTATGTAGCATAGCGGGTGTCCTTTTTAATCTCTGAATGTAACGGGGGCGAAGCGAACGTGCTCGCCCTCTTTGACATTCAATGCAGCAGCAGCTTGGCGAGAAAGCACGGCAACTTGCTTTTCTTCGCTTACCGTCATTTCGGTGGCGACTGCACGAAAATCAGATACTGATGTATTGATGATGTAGTGTGTTTGACCTTGAGCGGCCGCAGTATCATCAATGACAACAGGAAGTTTTAAACTTGCCTGAGCGGTGCGGATATGGCTAAGGTTTGCTTCTACCGTCGGGCCTGCATCGAAAATATCTACGTATCCGCGACATGAAAAGCCTTCTTCCTCTAAAAGCTGAAGTGCAGGACGGGTTTTTTCGTGTACCTCGCCAATAACCTCTTGTGCTTCTTTGCTAAGCAAATTTACGTAAATAGGATATTTCGGCATAAGTTCGGCAATAAAGACTTTATTACCAATACCGGTCAGGTAATCTGCTGTTGGGAAGTCCATTGAGAAGAAATGGGTTTCTAGCCACTCCCAAAACGGTGAGCGGCCTTTTTCATCGCTCACACCGCGCATTTCTGCAATCACTGTTTCCGAGAACCGCTCGCGATGCTCCATCATAAACAAGAAGCGAACCTTAGAAAGGAAGCGGCCGTTAATGCCGCCACGGGCTTGCTCACGAAGAAATAGCGTGCATATCTCGGTGACGCCTGTGTAGTCATTGCAAAACGTTAGGATGTCCACTGTATTGTGAATGTTGAGCTCACGCGACGCATGCACAACTTTACTCAGGTGGTAGTGATAGAACGCATCTTCAATGCCGACAGCAGCTTCAATACCGGTTGTACCTACGACCGTACCGGTCGTAGTATCTTCCATAACAAACAAGTACGACTCATCGCCAGGTTCAGTAACGTTTGGTTTGTTGAACGCGGTTTCTGCACGATCAATTTTACGCTGTAAAAGCTCGTCGTTAACGGGCAAAGACGTAAAGCCAATGCCCGATTCAACGGCAATTTCTTTTAACGCGCTGTAGTCGGCCTTTGTGATAGGGCGAATGATATTCATGTTCGCTACTCGTGTTGTAATTATTCGGCGTTTACAACGGCGGCAATGGCGCGCTCAAAACGTGCAAGACCTTCTTTGATGTCTTCATCAGGGATGACGAGTGAAGGCGCAAAACGAATCACATTCATACCGGCTATCAGACACATAAGATGCTCTTTTGTCGCTGCCATCATGAAGTCACGGGCACGGCCCTGGTATTTTTCATTGAGCGCGCAGCCAAGCAGCATGCCTTGACCACGAATTTCCTCAAACACGTTGTACTTCTCGTTGATCGCACCTAATAGCTCACGGAAAAGCGCTTCTTTTTTCAGCACTCCTTGAAGTACTTCAGGCTGATTAATGATATCTAACGCTTTTTCTGCTACCGCACAAGCGAGTGGGTTACCACCATACGTACTGCCGTGCGTACCAGGCTTCAAGTGTGCCGCAATATCGGCCATGGTTAACATTGCACCAATTGGGAAGCCGCCACCAAGGGATTTCGCTGTTGTTAGGATATCTGGCGTTACGCCTAGGCCCATATAAGCATATAAATGACCAGTACGACCTACGCCTGACTGTACCTCGTCAAAAATGAGAAGTGCATTGTGTTTGTCACACAGTTCACGTACGCCTTTTACGAAATCAACATCAGGCGGGATAATACCCCCTTCGCCCTGAAGAGGTTCCATCATTACTGCACATGTTTTATCAGAGATAAGTGCTTCAAATGCCGCAAGGTCATTGTAGTCACAGTGTTCAATCGCGCCTGGTTTTGGACCAAATCCATCAGAGTAGGCTGCCTGGCCTCCTACTGTCACAGTAAAGAAAGTACGGCCGTGAAAACCTTTGTTAAACGCAATGATTTGGTTTTTATCCTCACCATGCTTATCTAATGCCCAGCGGCGTGCCAACTTTAACGCAGCTTCGTTGGCTTCCGCACCAGAGTTAGCAAAATAAACCTTGTCAGAGAAAGTGGCATCGTTAAGCTTTTTGGCAAGACGAAGCGCAGGTTCATTTGTGAATACGTTGCTCAAATGCCAAAGTTTGTTCCCTTGGTCATTAAGTGCTTTCACAAGCTCTGGGTGGCAGTGACCTAAAACGTTAACTGCAATACCGCCTGCAAAGTCGATGTACTCAGCCCCATCTTGGTCCCATACACGAGAACCTTCACCGCGCACAGGAACCATATCTGCCGGGTTATAGTTTGGAACCATTACATCATCAAATGTAGCGCGAGTTACGTTCATCTTTGTTACCTCTGCATTGGGCGCTTAATCACACTATGTGGACATGCGTATCGAGAAGGCGGGTTTATATCGATCTTGACCCTTTCACGAAACGCTATTTCAGCGCATAAAAACTAATCGGAATTGATTGACAGTATGCCATTTTTTTTAACATTTGTCTTCTTTCAAAAAGGCTGCAGCCCTTTATTTACAAGGACTGTGGCTTATTTTGCAGGAAAAGTGAATAACTATTAACTACTGGGCTATATCATTTAGTAATAGTTGTTAACACGCACGTAAAAAGGCACGGCGGTGGTATTGAGTGCTCTGTTGGGCGCCCTTATAAAAGGGGGAAGGGACAAAACAACATTGTAACCAATGAGCGTCGAGACGGCGATAGCACGAGAAAACGCGGATTTCGATTTTGCTCAGTGCTGATGTTTGGCAACTTGCATAATAGATGCATGAATATCCACTAAATTTTTAATGATTTTATTCATTTTTCACCAATGGAAGGGTGAAAATATCGACAGATTTAAGTTTTTCGAGGGCGCCAGTAGGGAACTTTTGCTCGTTAAAAAGCGGCGTCACTTCTTTCTTTTCAACCAGTTTAAGTTGGTGCAACATTCTTACCTGCGTGTATGTACGCGATTGATGTAGAACTTTGCAAAGCGTACCTCGTTCCGCGGGCGCTTTGTTAGCACACGCACGCATAGGAGCCGCAATTGGAAGACGTTTTAATTGCATCGATTCCAATATGTCAGCACTCACTGCGTCAGCAAACTCTTGTTGCATCGCAATAAGGTGGTTGGCGGATGGGACGATTTTTAGCAGAGCATCGTGTCGCTTTTGCTCTTTATCTTTTTGACATTCTTGTAAAAGGTGAAGCTGAATTTTGTCAAATAACTTGAAGTAAAGCCGGGTTACCGCACAGCGACCTAAGTTACTAAGAACGCCTAGTGTGTAGGCTTCATTTTTATTGATGTCACTCATGGCCGCTAATCGTTTTGCCGTAAGCGCTACACCCGTAGCGTACTGGACGAGCTTCTGTTTGATCAGAGGGTGAGGATCTGTAATTTGCGGAATGGCGCGTTTTAAAATAAGCGAAGGAATTAATGTACGAAGGTTTTCAATACCTAAAAAGCTAAGTGCTGTTCGCAGAGTTTCCACAATTATGATGCGACCGCGAGAGTCTTTGCGTCGGAACTGAGGGGTATTGACGATGACAATAAGTTCATCAAAGAGCCACGGCATCGTCGCCGCAATAGGTTCCAATTTGGATACAGAGCACGCTCTTACAGAGAGCGCGTCAAGCAGCTCACCTACATTTTCAGGTAAATTAAGAATGTTTTGAACCAGTTCATCGGTAGCGCTTAATTGTTCAGTCAGTTCTTCTAGCAGCACTTCATGAAGCTGGTGGCTAACTGATTCAAGGTAAGATGCCTCTGTTTTTGCCTGCAGTCGTTTATTTTCGATCGCGATTTTTTCGACGTTGAGAAGCAATCTGCGCGCATCGCCTTGTTCAGATTGTTCAAAAGTGACTTCACCAACGCGACGTTTCCCTAGCATTTCGAGTACCCGCTCGGGCGAAATGAGCATATTTTCAAAACGATCATCAATAGTGGGCGATGTCGTTGCACCCATTGTCATAGTAAAAGCTCTCCTGCTCATAACTTTTTGGTGAACGGCAATATTATCGTACATCAGGGGCCTTATCGTTTTCTTATCAGCAATGCATTAACTGATGGTTAACTTCAAGGTCAATACATTCCCTTGCAATCATTGATTACCCGTACGCTCTACATTTCATTTTTTATCTGAACTGCCAATACAAAACAGATTGAAGAAAGTTAAACGAAAAATCAGTAAATTGCGAGCAGTACTGCTCGGGAAGCATCACCCTTTACACTATGAGAGCGTATCGGCCCAACTCCAAATATCTTAAGGGGTTTTGAACTGTAAAAAAGCGTCTAATACACTGTGGCCATGCTCAGTGAGCAGAGACTCAGGATGGTACTGCACCCCCCAAATAGGGTGGAGCTTATGTGAAACTGCCATAATTTCCTTTGTACCATGGGCGGTTTCACACCATGCATCAACACGAAGTGATAAGGGCAGCGTCGCCGGCTCTAATACCAATGAATGATAGCGTGTGACGTTAAACGTTGCGGGGAGTCCTTTGAATAGACCGGTATTGCTATGGGTTAAAGACGAGACTTTTCCATGTTTAATTTCTTGTGCGCCAACCACATTAGCACCGAACACCTGCCCAATGGCTTGATGACCTAAGCAAACACCGAGAATGGGAATTTTACCGGCAAAGTGTGAGATAGCAGATAAACTGATCCCCGCTTCATTGGGTGTACAGGGGCCCGGCGAGATAACAAGCTGAGAAGGGGCTAAACGCTCGATATCACTGAGGGTTAGCGCATTATTTCGAACCACTTCTACGCTAGCGCCAAGCTCTTTGAAGTAACGGGCGAGGTTATGGGTAAATGAATCGAAGTTATCAATTAACAGCAACACAGCAGCGCTAATCCTTGGTATTTCTCATGTGCGATGCGCAGGCGTGTGAAGGGAAACGCAAACCCTTCACAGCGTGTACATATGCGTTACGAACTTACGATTATGGCTTTGGAATAAAGCCAACAGCGTTGTAAACTTTTGCTAGTGTTTCAGCCGCTCGTGCAGAGGCTTTTTCAGCACCTTGGCGCATTACATCATCAAGGTACGCTCTGTCGGCGCGAATTTCAGCGTAGCGGGTTTGAATGGGTTCAAGTAACGCAACCACAGCGTCCGCGACATCGCCTTTAAGGTGGCCGTACATTTTATCGGTATATTCAGGTTCAAGATCTTTCACTGATTTACCTGTGGCAAGAGAAAGCAGGGTAAGTAAGTTTGATACGCCTGGTTTTTCTGCTGGATTAAAATAAATATTGGCCTGTTCGTCAGAGTCAGTCACCGCACGTTTAATTTTCTTAGCCAGCTTCTTAGGCTCTTCTAATAGGCCGATAAAGTTATTCGGATTGCTGTCTGATTTAGACATCTTCTTTTCTGGTTCTTGCAGGCTCATGATGCGAGCGCCAAACTCTGGGATATAAGGGTCTGGTAAGCGGAAAACGTCGCCGTATAAATTATTGACGCGTGTTGCAATGTCGCGCGTTAACTCAAGGTGCTGCTTTTGGTCCTCACCCACTGGCACTTTATCCGCTTGATAAAGCAAGATGTCCGCCGCTTGAAGCACTGGATAGCTATATAAGCCGACGTTAATGTTGTTCTCGTTTTTTGCAGACTTATCTTTGAACTGGGTCATGCGGTTTAGCTCACCCATTTGAGCATAGCAATTTAATACCCACGACAGCTGCGCATGCTCTGGCACGTGCGATTGTAAAAATAGCGTACTTTTTTGCGGGTCAATGCCACAGGCTAGATAAAGAGAAAGACCATCTAAGCAAGCTTCGGCTAGCTGCTTCGGATCTTGTCTGACGGTTATCGCATGCAAATCTACAATCATATATAAACAGTCGTGATCGTCTTGCATGGAAACCCACTGTTTAAGTGCACCCATATAATTACCAAGGGTAAGTTGTCCTGAAGGCTGACAGCCACTTAATACAACGGGTTTATTACTCATTTCTTTTTACCTGTAATACGTTAAATTCTGTTAAAAACTATGCTTTAGAGAGTGATGAAAGTTCACTGCGCATTTGTGCAATGACATCGTCGTAATTGTCTTGAGAAAAAATGGCTGACCCAGCCACGAACATATCTGCACCAGCCTCTGCTATTTCGCGAATGTTATCGACTTTTACGCCACCGTCAATTTCAATTCGAATATCATAGCCACTGTCCAATACGCGCTGTTTTACTGCGCGCACTTTATCTAGGGTAGTAGGAATAAACTTCTGCCCGCTAAAGCCAGGGTTCACCGACATAACAAGAATGTGGTGCAGCTTATCCATGACATGATCAAGATAATGTAACGACGTGGCAGGGTTAAACACCAAACCCGGTTTGCAGCCTGAATCAATAATTAGCTGAAGAGAACGGTCGATATGCTCAGACGCTTCCGGGTGAAAACTAATATAGCTTGCACCGGCATCAGCAAACTTCTCAATAAGATCATCTACCGGCTTAACCATAAGGTGAACATCAATGGGCGCGGTAATACCGTATTTTCGTAATGCCTCGCAAATCATCGGCCCAAACGTAAGGTTTGGCACATAGTGGTTATCCATTACATCGAAATGCACCACATCGGCGCCAGCGTCTAGTACTTTCTCTACGTCTTCACCAAGCCTTGCGAAGTCTGCAGAGAGTATTGATGGTGCAATTAAAAACGGTTTCATTGCATGTCCTTTAAATCAAAAATAACAAGGTGCGTTTACACTTACGTTTAAGGTAGTGAAAGTTTACCCAAAACCGTCCTTCTTTACTATGTAAAGGACTCATCAACGTTAAACTCACAAGAAATTAAGACGAATAATAAAACGAGGACAGCACAAACGAAAAATTGCCCTACTTTGGTGAGGGTGCGTTTAATTGGTGCGACCACGATCGTCTTACACGCTATTTAAAATTCGCTGACAATAAAATAAGTATTTATAAATCCTTTAAATACAATAATTTAAAATATTTTTTGTGATTTTTTTTGATGAACCATAAATGGGCATCAACTTTGCGTTATCCAGTCCAAAAAGAAAACACAGACAGAAAAAACGAATTACAACAAGTTTGAATTTGACTGGAGAACACACATGAAAACATCTACAAAAAGAACTCTACTTGCCGCAGCTATATCTTCAGCGTGTTTACTAACTGCAATGCCTAGCTACGCAGAAGGCTCATTCACAGCGAATGCTAGCGCGACCAGTAACTACATTTGGCGTGGTTTAACACAAACCGTTAACGAAGCGGCTGTTCAGGGCGGTATCGATTACGCGCACGAAAGTGGCTTCTATGCAGGTACTTGGGCGTCAAACGTGAGCTACGCATCAGATGACATTTATTCATATGAGCACGATATGTATTTTGGTTTCTCTGGTGAGTCTGACGGCATTTCATACGATTTCGGTTACCTTTACTACAACTACGACGCAGAAGCAGAATTTGATTTTGCAGAAGTCTACGGCTCAGTAGGCATGGGTGGTTTAAGCCTGACGGTTTACCTACTAGCGCACACGGAAGCTGACGAAGGTGAAGGACAGGACTTTGGTTTTGCACAAGCATCTTACACATCACTTGATTACAGCATGGAAGTATTGAATGGCACCGAACTTGGTTTCCATGTCGGTTACTACGAAGGTGATTTTGCTGAAGCGTTCAATGGCGTTGAAGGTTATGTTGATTACGGCGTTTCAATTGCCAAAGACGGATTTAGTTTCGCGATAACAGGTACAGACGTTGACGATGTTGGTGCTGACGCACTAGATAACGACGAGTTGAAATTCACCGTTGCTTATTCAGTTGACTTCGAACTTTAATTGTTGATAGGGGCCGCTGGACAGGCCTCTTAATAAGGACGTTGAGTAGTAAGAGCCTAATGTATTTTCATTAGGCTTTTCATTTTTTTAAGGCAATGCAATTTTAGCTTGTTCGTAACCTACTTTTGTCTATAATGAGTTTAAATTTTAAACGAGTGTAAGGGGTCATAGGGATGAAAATTCTTCCTTTTTTCGCGGTATGTGGAGCCGTAGCGCTAGCTAGCGTTGCTGTTACTAGTGCGCCGAAGTCACACTCGTCTGTTTGCGAATTTCAACCTGTCACTGAGTTTAACCCCAAACTTCCCGCAAGCCACATTCAAAATCAGTGCGCCCGTTATCAAGAGGGTGTTGAAGAAGTAAGCTGGCTTTCATGGATAGCTGGTAAGTCATTTTCTTTTCAGTTCCACTTTTTAGATCTACTTGAGTTGTTGCACAGCGACGAAAGTAATCGAGATTTCACCTCACCCTCAAACGACGCGTAAGGGGGCATTATGCAATCTGGTACTGGTTTTTGGTCAGTTCTAGGTAGTGTAGTGGCCAGCTTGTTTGGTGTTCAAAGCCAGAAAAATTATGAACGCGATTTCACTAAAGGCACGTTTATTAGCTTTGCGATTATTGGCGTTATTTTGGTTGGCTTGTTCGTTGTTTCACTTTTCATGTTTGTGAAGTGGTATACCGGATTAAGCGGGTAGCACATTTCCCTATCATCGCTTATTAGACGCAAGGGTGCGGCTCCGTTTTTTTCTTACGTGATTTTCTCTTTAAACTAGGGCGTGTTGCTCTTTTTTGTTCGCTTTTTCAGCAGTTTGTGCGCCCTAACGTCAGAAGGGGGGAAATAAGCCAATATTTCGTCTACCGGTTGTCGCTTGGCGCCATTTTGGCTAATAGAACGTTTCACGGACAGCATACTAAAATCGGCACCTTGATATAGCGCACGAGTAACAGGCAAGTCATGATTCGACACCAGCACTGGAATACCGCGCTTTTTCGATGCCCGCGAGGCAAGTTCAGCGAGCTTTTCTTGAGATTCTTGGCCAAAGCTGCGAGCTGCATAACTTGTAAATGCCGCCGTTTTACTTATCGGTGCATAGGGTGGGTCGCAATAAATGACGTTGCCGCGTCTGGCTCGAGAAAACACCTTTTCAAAAGGCAAACAGGTAAACGTGGCTTTTTGTGACTTCTCAGCAAAAACAAACATTTCGTCTTCGGGAAAGTAAGGTTTCTTGTAACGACCAAAGGGGACGTTGAAACGGCCTTGAAGGCTATAGCGACACAAACCGTTATACCCGTGTCGGTTCAAATAAAGAAAAAGGATCGCGCGATAGTATTCGTCTTGCGTTGCGTTGAATTCTTCTCGCAAGTCATAGTACATTTTCTCTTCATTACGCTTGCCGTCAAAAAAGGTGCGCGCGTCGTTAATAAGCGCGTCTGGTTGCGCTTTTAAGAAGTTATACAGGTTAATGAGGTCGGGATTGATGTCATTTAGCAGGTAGCGTTTGTATTGGGTGTTCAAAAATACAGAGCCTGCACCAACAAACGGTTCGATGAGTTTGTTAGCTTGCGGTAATCTGGCCTGAATATGCTCAACCAAGCTGTATTTGCCACCGGCCCATTTTAAAAAGGCCCGGTTTTTTTTCTGCATCATGCTTAAACGTTACTACCTAGACGGAATGAAGACGGTGGTTTTTCCGTGCGCCGCCGTTCCAAGGGAAAGGGTCGTCTTTATACTTTTATGCTGAACAGTATCAGATATCACCACGCTAAAAGTAGATTGTAACTTTCATCAGTAAAACGGACAACCAACAAGTGTCGCCAGAACCGATTTTTGCGTATTTAGCGCGTAGAACCGTCGATAATCATAAGAAACGATTTAATTTTCTACTTTGTTTATTTCTGAACGGATTTGGCGGCCACTTTTCACAAATGCATTTTGTTGGCCTGGGTAGTTCGGTAAGGCAGCGCGGCCCTTCTGAGCTTGAGAGGCTGATGAATAAATTTGCTTATCTACAACCACAAACCAGTCACCGCCATAACGCACTGTCTTGTATATTCTTGTGCGTTTTAGTAAGTCATTTTCGCTAAGGAAAGCGTTAAGCACAGATTCATCCTTCATGGCGAGCATTTGAATAGCGTAATCATTATCCGTTATCCAGTCGACTTTCTCAGATGAGGTGAGTTCACCCCGGTTGATCGTTGTTTGGGTATTAGGACTTAGGGAGTTCGATTGTGCGATTTCTTTTGAATTCTCGCTTATAACTTCTTGGTGCTTGAACGCCTTTTCTTGGTCACGCACATTGCTCCCGGTAGCAATGCCATCTGTTGTGGCTTGGGCGTCGTCTTGTTGCTCTGGTGCGTCAGAGGCTGATGGGAGTGCAGACACTGCGTCATTCCAACCGGTGACAAGAGGATCAGATTCAGTCGTCACCGTTGTTGTTTTTTCTCTACCTTGCTCTGCTAAGAGAGCGTCCACGTTAGTCGTTTGATCCACTGGTGCGACGGTCATTGGATTGTCATTACTGGCGGAATCATTAATTTGTGAATAAGTGCCACTAAGCAAAGTGTCGTAAGCAGAACCTGGCTCAACCTGCGCTGTCTTAGACGCTGTTCTTTGCTTGTCTATTGGAGAGAATAGGCTCGCTAGCTTGTCACCATACTGCCAATAAATTAACCCTGAAAAAGTCATAAGGAAAAGGCAAGCGACTACCACGTAAAACCAAGTAGTTTTCAGTGGATTGCTAAAGGACGGCGTATTATCACGCTGTCTATTTTCTAGATGTGCTTGAAATGCTTCACGCCGTGAGGCAATCATTTTGTCGAGGTCAGACGCAAAGTTTGGTTGCTCACTCATGACCGATTGGCTGCTTATAATAAGCGGTGTTTCGGTATTTTTAGCGGGAAGCCATTGTTTAGCGCGCTCTGCCCAATCATTGTTAGCAAACAGTAATACATTTAAATGTTGTTTATTGCCTGCAAAACGACTCTGCAGTACCAGGTCCCACAATTCTTGCAGTAAAACGTCTGGGAGATTGTGCGCCTGGGTTATCGCTAAAAGAATAGGCCCTTCATGGTTATTTAAGTCGGAAAGGAGTTCATTGAGCGGTCTGACAAAACTACCTACTACTTGACCGAGTAGCTGTCTACAGAGCTGCCGACGGTAATCTGACGGCTCCATATTATCTTGTGCGGTCAAGTATGCAATTTCAGTATCGTCGTGTTGTTGAAAAACAAAGGCTTCTAAGGTTTTTTGCTGTTGAGCAATAGAGTCACCGCTGACAAAAATCAGTTGAGATGAGTAATTGACCAAGTATTCCAAACGATCATGCAGTTCGCTTTGCATGGGAGTTTGCCCTTATAAACCGTTGCTATTCAACTTATCGACGACCGAACGCTACGTTGTATCCGAAAATTCAAACGGGGTGGCTCAAGTCGTAATCAATACCAGAGCCAAACAACCGCAGATGCAGCGAAAACGTTCACTGACAGCGTTTCGCGATTGATTAACTAGGAAAGGATGTCGGTAAGGATGTTGTCGGTAACATCCTTAGTAACCACCGCTTTGCCAATACCCTGAGGAAGTACAAATCGAATGCTGCCTGCTTCCACTTTTTTATCGCGCTTCATATGTTTAACGTAGTCATCCTTCGTCATACTAGTTGGCCCTTTAATAGGCAACGCAAATGCCTCAAATAATGCAGACACGCGACGTGTTTCTGACGCCGTAAACCACGATAAACGTTCAGCTGCTATACAAGCAATAATAGTACCAGCTGCTACTGCTTCACCGTGCAGCCAGTTTCCATAACCTTGTTCGGCTTCAATAGCGTGACCAAAGGTATGGCCGAGATTAAGGATAGCGCGCAGGCCACCCTCTCGCTCATCTTTTGCTACCACTTCAGCCTTGATTTCACAGCAACGCGATATCGCTTGGGTAAGAATGTGGGTATTGAGTGAGGTAAGCGCATCAACGTTGTTTTCGAGCCAAGTAAAAAACTCGGCGTCGTAGATAATGCCGTACTTGATGACTTCAGCCATCCCTGCTGCGAATTCCCGTGGGGGTAAAGTCGCAAGTGAGTCAGTGTCGATAGCTACATAAACGGGTTGATAAAACGCGCCAATCATGTTTTTGCCAAGCGGATGGTTCACAGCGGTTTTTCCACCCACCGAAGAATCTACCTGAGACAATAACGTCGTCGGAACTTGAATAAACGGGACGCCGCGTTGATAGGTTGCAGCGACAAAGCCAGTTAGATCGCCGATAACACCGCCACCTAATGCGATAAGCGTGGTGTCTCTCGCCGCGTTAAGTTCGAGAAGCCGTGTCATAACGACTTCAAATTGCGCTAAATTCTTGTACTGCTCACCGTCTGGCAAAACTATTGTTTCAACCTGAACGTTGCCACACGCCGCTTTAGCGGTTTCTAAATATAATGGAGCAACGGTTTCGTTAGTAACAATAACGGCGAGCGGGCCTTTTATGTAGGCACTAAAAAGGCCGGGTTGCGAAAGCAGCCCAGCCTCTATCTGTATAGGATAGCTACGTTCTCCAAGTTCCACAGTTAAGGTTGACATTGGCGCAGCACCTCCTATTACATATTTAATTTATAAACCGATTTTACTAATGATTTGATTTGCTACAGCACGCGCGCTTTGGTCGTCTGTATCAACAATGTAGTCAGCAACCTCTTCATAAAGCGGGTTGCGCATCTCTGCAAGCTCGCGAAGTACTTGCTCTGGACCATCGTTTTGTAGCAAAGGGCGACGCTTGTCGCGTTGTGTACGGGCAACTTGCTTGTCTATCGTAGTTTGTAAGTAAACCACGATGCCACGGGCAGATAAACGATTGCGCACAGCTTTGGTCACAATAGAACCGCCACCAGTGGCCAGTACGATCCCTTGCTTATCTGTCAAATCATTGATGACGTTCTCTTCGCGTACACGAAAGCCGTCTTCGCCTTCAAGATCAAAGATCCAAGCGATGTCAGCACCTGTTCGGCGCTCAATTTCCTGATCAGAATCAAAAAAGTCTAGGTGAAGTTCGTCTGCTAGATGTCTACCGATGGTACTTTTGCCAGCACCCATTGGGCCAACTAAAAAGATATTACGTTTTTCAGCCATATTTGCTTATATCACAACTTAATCATGTTAGGGGCAGTGCACTGTTGCCTTACCAGCCTACCCATTGACTCGTGCCTATTTAGTGTCCAATAAGCACCACTCCTTAAACCTCGCTTAAATTTCGAGGCGGGGATTATCTCAGTTTCATGCAAGGCGTTGCAAGTTTTGTTACTAACAAATAGTGTATACCTGTAAATTTAGTTACAAAAAAGACCTTAAAATAAAAAATGCGCCGGTAAAAGCGCATTTTCTTTTCTAAAAAACTAACAGTTAGGGTCTTTCAGTTACAATCTTGGGCGTAACAAAAATAAGAAGCTCTCGTTTTTGCTGCAACTGTGATGAATTTCTAAAAAGAGCCCCTACAACGGGTAGGTCTCCAAATAGAGGAACTTTAGAAACGCCATCAGAACTGGTTTGTTGGAATATTCCGCCTAGCACGATGGTTTCCCCATTTTCCACTAACACCTGCGTTTTGATTTCTTGAGTATCAATAGCAACAGCATCACCTGTTGAGGTTGACACTGTCTCACCGCGCGTATCCTGTGTAACAACCAAGTCAAGAATAATGCGATTATCAGGCGTGATGTGAGGCGTTACTTTGAGTGACAATACCGCTTTTTTGAATTCCACTGACGTGGCACCACTTGACGTCGCCTGTACATAGGGGATTTCGGTACCTTGCTCAATGTAAGCCTCGTGCTGGTTCGCAACGGTAATGCGCGGGCTTGCGATAATTTCACCTTTATTTTCCGATTCTAAAGCAGAAAGCTCCAAATCGAGTATGGTGCCATCGACTAAACTGGCAATTTGAAAACCAATGCTGCCTGCAGCGCTGCTTACAGGGAGATTCACATTCAAGCGATTCTCAATACTAGGTACTACGCCGCCAGCAATGGTGTCTGCCCCTTCAATGCTACCAGAAACACCGTTATCATCTTGGCGGTCACTGAAGCCCCAGCGCACACCTAGCTGCTCATCTACATCATCTAGCACTGTAACCATGCGGCTTTCGATAAGAACTTGTTTAACAGGAATATCTAACGCTTCAATGGTTTTTCTTGCTTCGTCAATGGATGCGAGAGTGTCACGAATGAGCAAGGTGTTGGTGCGCTCGTCTACTGTAACGCCTCCTCTTTCAGACAAAATCCCGCCCTCAGTTGATTTTAAAATCGTAGCAAGAGCCGCAGCTTTAGCGTAATTAACCGAGATATTGACGGTGTGAAGTGGCGCAAGGTCTGACACTTGTTTTTTAGACTGAAGTGCTTGGGTCTCTCGAGCGGCAAGTTCTTCCGCAGGCGCAATCAACAAAATATTTCCTTCTAAACGCTTATCTAGCCCTTTGACGCGCAGAATCATATCTAAGGCTTGATCCCATGGCACACCAGATAAACTAATTGTTACGTTTCCTGACACCGTATCTGTAGTGACGAGGTTAAAACCATTAACCTGCGCAATTATCTGTAAAACTTGTCTAACGGGTACGTCTTGGAAGTCGAGAGAAATAGGGTCGCCCGTATAGACTTTCTCTGCTTCAAGGGCTTCTTGCTGCGCGCTGTCCATAGGTGAAATGGTCACGCTCAACACACCCTCTTTAACCGTGTTTCTCACCGTGACCTGACCGGTGTAATTGACCTCTATTCGCGCGCCATTCTTTTCCTCGAAGGTTTCTATAGTAGAAACCATGGTGCCAAAGTCAGCGACGTTCAGCTCTAATAATTGATCTTCGCCCAACGCAGTATCAGGAAGGGTGAGCGTTACCTTCCCCTGTGATTCTATCAACTGCACTTTGGGTGCCTGGCCATCAAAATTGACGACCGTTACCGCTGTGTTGTTCGCAGCTTGGGTAAAGTCGATATTGGTGATCGTTGTGCCGAATGTAGCAGCATTGCGCTTACTGTTTGGGTCTACCAATAGCGGCTCTTGCGCTTTAACTGGCGAGATAAGCACAGTGAGTGAAAGTACAGCCGTTGCCGTTAAGGCTAGCCAATACCATTTTGAAGCTCTACGATTCAGAGACTTATTGAATATGTATCGTTCGGCCATGCTTACTCTCCCGCCTTCGATGCTGTAGTCATTGTTGTTGTTTTCCTTTGCCAGCAGCCTGCACCATCAGGTAATAATTGTTCAATAGTAATCGAGTCGGCGCCAATTTGTGTAATTTTGCCATAAAACAAGCCGATACGACTCCCTACTTTAGCTTTATGTAAAACGCCATCGTTACTTTTCAAAAGCGCCCATTTGTCTCCTTTCACCACAAAACTACCAGACAGAGCGAGGGCATCTACGCCATAGGCTTCCAATGCCTCTTTACGACGTTGAAATTCAGGTTGTAAACAGTTTTCAACGCGGGGCGATGCGACGGGGGCCGCTTCGTTGCGAAGTCGGTCAAACGGGCTGCGCAGTTCACTTGCTGAATAGTTAAAAGGTGGATGACTCTTAAATTCCGGATAGGGCTCAACCTTCGGCTGGGCACGCTCTTTTACGCTTTGCGTATACGCTTGCAAGTCGTCAAGTTTAGGTGAGCAACCTGTCACTAAGAGCAGAACGATAAAAGGTAAAAACGAACGGATCATTTTTCGTCTCCTTCAAGTTCTGATGCGCTTTCAGAGCGATAGGTTTTAGCCTGCAGCTTGAGCGATAAGGTATTAGCCTGACGCTTTATTTCAAAGTCGTGAAGCGTCACAATGCGCGGTAAATCAGCCACCTTTGAAACAAATTCGCCAAAATTATGGTAGCCACCGCTTACTTCCATTTCGATAGGGAGCTCGGTGTAAAATTCCTTCGGAACCTCTTGCTGCCAGTTGAGCAGTTCAAATGTAAGGCCTGAAGCCGTACCTACATAGGTAATGTCATCGAGTAGCCCTGGGGTTTCATTGCTGGTAGGCAGGCTTTTCAGCATGGAAGAAAAGTCTTCTCTTATCTGTTTTAACTGCGCTTCATAGGCCTCTAAATTCGCTGCGATGCGATACTTTGCTTCAAATTGAAGCTTCAGTTCTTGCTCTTTCAACTCGACCGCATCTTTTATTGGTAGCTTAGGACTCACTAACATGTAGTAACTTATCGCACCCACCAAAATAGCCACAAACGCTGCCACAACAATGCGCACTTCGTTTGGCCATATCGCTATCTGTTCGAAATCGAGTTCGTTTAATTCTTTTAGTTTTGAAACGTCAAACTTCATTATTTTTGCGCCTCACTATCTTCACGTTCCACTGGAGCAACATTCGGATTAATTGAGAAGGTAAGCGTGAAATTGCTGATTGCTCTGGCTGCGCTGCTGTCAGACTTAATCGTAGAGAGTTCTGCAGAAACGAACACCTTCGAGTTGTCTAAAGCGCGCATGAAGTCAGACAGACGATTATTGGAATCGCTGATACCTTCTATCTCAATGCGATTGTTGCTACGTGTCATTGTTTCGAAAGCAACACCTGGCGGGACTAACTTGGCGAGCTCATCGAACACAATAGGTGCAATATTGCGGCTGGCCTGGAGCTGTTCGATTAATGCCATTCGTTGCTCCACCGCACTTTTTCTTTCTTTTACTTTCTTAATCTCACCAATCTGGGCATCGAGAATGGCGATTTCACGTTCGAGAAATTGGTTGCGGGAGTTTTGGTTGCTGATCTGTTGATCGATGGCTTGACCGATAAACCAGAAAATGAGACCTACGATGGCGGCAACTGCCACCAAGCCAGCAAGATATTGTTGTTTTTGATGTTGACGCTGCTTTTCACGCCAAGGCAATAAGTTTACATGTGCCATGGCGTAAAGCTCCGGCTAGCCAGTCCTGCAGCAATCGCAAGTTGAGGCGCTATTTTATTAAGTCTTGTGACATCAAGTTTAGGGTTAATTGTCATATTACTAAAGGGATTAAAGCAATTAACATCTAGTCCCAGGTCTTGTTTTAAAATATCGACAAGAGGTTCAATTGTCGCTGCACCGCCGCAGAACAGTATATTCGTGGGTCGCTCAGCATGCAGTGTACTCATATACATCTGTATCGCACGATTAATGTTTTGCTGTAGGTTTGCCGCGAATATGGGGAGTGTATCCTCAACCCAATTGCCTGAAAGCGTGCCGTCTAGAAGCTGTCTCTCTGCGCTTTCCCGCTCTACCATGTGAATGGCGCTGATATCATTGATGAGTTGGTTGAGGCCGAAGGCGTGTTCCTTGGTGTACACAACGTCGCCATTTTTAATAACGCATATTTGCAGCAGTGACGCTCCAACGTTAATACAGCAAAGCGGCGTGTCCTCTTCATGGGCGGAAGAAAAGAAGTCAAGGGCATTGCCTAAGGCAAAATTTTCCATATCGACAATTTTGGGCTCAAAGTTAGCTTCTCTAGCTAACAGTAGTCTGCTGTCCACCAAATCCTTGTGAGCCGCCGTTAAAAGTACGTTCACTTTCCCTGTATGGGTAGCGCTAGGCCCCATTTCTTCAAAGTCTAAATACACTTCCTCGAGCGGGTAAGGGATAAGACTGTCTGCTTCTATTTCGATTTGATTTTCTAAATCATAATCGTTTTGCTCAGGGTCCATATAAACGATTTTGCTAATTACCGACGTGCCTGCAACGGCGACATTAGCCAGCTTTATTTTCGTTTTTAGCGATTTACGGATCTTTTTCAGCGCAATACTGATTGACTCATAGTCTTTAATATCACGCTCTGAAAATGCAATCTTACTTATCGGTTCACAGGCATACCCTTGAAGGATGAATCCGTCTTTTGATTGCTCTAACCACACCGCTTTTATTTGACGCGTGCCTATGTCTAAGCCCACAATGGGTGGCAGCTTTTTCTTGAACAGCGATTTCATGTGTAAGTGTCCAGTTTCAAAGGTAGTTGCTCTAAAGTACAATATTACTCTATTAGTATAATGCGTATGGTTCTAATGTAAGCACATACGTATAAATATACGTCATTTCAACAAAATGTCTTGGTATCCGTTACAGTGAAGTACATCAAACCATTAATTTTATTTAGTTTCCTATCAGGCCTTATTGGTTTCGCTGCGCTGGTAGGTATTTATTTTTATATCAAACCTGACCTACCAAGTGTTACTGTACTTAAGGATGTACGGCTGCAAACGCCAATGCAGATATATACCAAAGATGGAAAACTTATTTCACAGTATGGAGTTAAACGGCGGATCCCAGTAAAACTTGAGGAAGTTCCGCAAGAATTAATCGACGCCATACTCGCCACCGAGGACAGTCGTTTTTACGAACATCACGGAATTGATCCCATCGGCATCGTTCGAGCGGCGGTGAGCCTTGTGCTGACCGGCGAGAAACGACAAGGGGCAAGTACGCTTACCATGCAGCTAGCGCGAGGCTTCTTTTTAAGCCGTGAAAAAACCTATGTGAGAAAGGTAAAAGAAATTTTTATCGCTCTGCATATGGAGCAAGAGCTGTCAAAGCAAGAAATCTTAGAGCTGTACTTAAACAAAATCGAGTTGGGCCATAGAGCGTTTGGTTTTGGCGCCGCAGCTCAAGTGTATTACGGAAAAGAGCTTAACGAGCTCACGCTGGCACAAATTGCAACCATTGCTGGTCTTCCTAAAGCGCCTTCGGTGTTAAACCCAGTGAGTGGACCCGAGCGTTCCGTAGAGCGCAGAAGAGTGGTGTTACTTCGTATGCTTGACGAAGAATATATTACTAAGGCCCAATTTGACGAAGCCGTGAGTGCGCCGGTGACAGCCAGAAAACACGGTGCGGAAATTGAAGTCGATGCGCCTTATCTAGCAGATACCATTTACAATGAGATGGTGGAAATCTACGGTAAGGAAGAAGCGGAAACTGGCGGTTATCAAGTTTTTGCAACCGCTACGTCAGACATGCAGCTAGCCGCTCAAAGAGCCGTGGTAAGAAATCTTCATGATTATGATGAACGCCACGGATATAAAGGTGCACTCGGCTATCTATGGGATATTCCCGAATCCGAAACAAAAGACGATGCTATTCCTCAACTGGCATTAAGTTTTGACGTCAGCAATAAAACCTCAAAAGACCAGTGGGACAAAGCGTCAATGCTCCAAGTGCTAGAGGAGATCCCTTACATCAAACCTTTACTACCCTCTGTGGTAACTAAGGTCAATGAACAGTCAATAGAAGTGTTGTCCGTTGATGGTAAAGTGCGAACCGTGGAATGGGGAGGTCTTGATTGGGCCCGCCGTTACATTACTGACTTCAGACAAGGCAGCGATCCCCAAACAGCCACTGATGTTACTCAGGAAGGTGCAGTGGTTTATATCAGGGAGCAAGACGGTCAATGGCGTATTTCGCAAATTCCTGAAGTAAGCGGGGCGTTTATAGCTATCAACCCTCAAAACGGCGCTGTTGAAGCAGTGGTGGGAGGATACAGCTTCTATCAAAGTCAATTCAACAGAGCAACACAGGCGAAGCGTCAAGTTGGTTCTAACATCAAACCTTTCATTTATTCTGCAGCGCTAGACAGTGGTTATACGCTGGCATCTATCATTAACGATGCTCCTATAAACCAGTGGAACGCAGCAACGGGGGTAGCGTGGCGTCCTCAAAATTCGCCTGCTGAGTATGATGGCCCAATTAGAATGCGCAAAGCTCTTGGTAAATCAAAGAACGTTGTGTCAGTCAGGCTGTTGCGTGGTGTTGGATTAAGAGAAACGGCTGACTATTTGACCCGGTTTGGTTTCAACAAAGACGATATTCCGCTAGATGAAACGGTGTCGTTAGGTTCGAGCTCGCATACTCCGTTAGAGGTAGTGAGAGGAATGTCGGTTATCGCCAACGGTGGGTATCTGGTAAACCCGCATTTCATAAGTAAAGTGCTAGACGAAAATGGCGATGAACTTTGGAAAGCGAACCCCGTTTGGGCATGTCATCGCTGTGAAAGTCAAAGTGAGGCTGACATGTTGCCAGAAGATGAGGACGCGGATATTGAGGCATTGTTAGCCGCAGAGCTCAATCAAGATATCGTGTTAGGTGATTCAAGTGAGGATGAACATGCCGAAAAGGTCATCGCGCCTCAGGTTATCAGTGCACAAAATGCCTTTCTCGTGGGTGAAATGATGCGTACTGCGGTTCGGGCAAACGGTGATTGGAATAAAAAAACCTACTGGTTAGGTACGGGATGGCGTGCCCGTAATATTCTCCAGCGCACTGATATTGCAGGTAAAACAGGTACAACCAATGATTCACGTGATACGTGGTTCAGTGGCTTTCATAAAGATATTGTAGCTACGGCTTGGGTGGGCTTTGACAATATGGGGAGACAATTGGGCCGCGCCACACGCAATCAGAACCTCATTAACAAAGACCCTGAGAAGTTTAATTGGATAGGCAACGCTATGATAGGTATTGAGGATGGGGCGAAAGCGGCGCAGCCTGCTTGGATCAGATTTATGCAGTATGCGCTTGAAAGTAAACCGCATACACCTATGCCCGTTCCTGAAAATATAGTGCGTGTACGCATTGATCGTACCAGTGGAAAGTTGACCCGACGGACAGATCATACGACACTATTTGAGTACTTCCTGCAAGGCACTGAGCCAACGACTTACGTGCGTGACGATGAAGTACTGGACCCTGCCACACAGGATAAGATTACCGCGCCAGAGCCAGAAGAAATATTCTAGTTACTAAAGGCACGCCACTGGCGTGCCGCTTCAGGCTCGAGGCCATGTATTTGCCTGAACACATTATCGGAAAACTAATGTCAGAAGATTCACAGCGATATCTTTATATTCCTCATGCCGGCCCTTCATTGCTGGAAACCCCCCTACTGAATAAAGGTAGTGCCTTTACGGCACGGGAACGTGCGGCGTTCAACTTAACAGGTTTAGTACCACCAAGATATGAAACCATCGAAGAGCAGGTTGAGCGTGCTTATATGCAATACAGCAGCTTTGATGAAACGCTCAATAAACATATTTATCTTCGAGCTATTCAAGACAACAACGAAACCTTGTTCTATCGCCTCATTCAAAAGCATATCGATGAGATGATGCCAATTATTTACACCCCTACCGTGGGTGATGCATGTGAACAGTTTTCCGATATCTACCGCAGTTCACGCGGTTTGTTCGTGTCGTATGAAGAACGGCATCAGCTAGATGATATTGTACGCAATGCCACCAAGCGCAAAGTGAAAGTGATTGTAGTGACTGATGGTGAACGTATTCTGGGCTTGGGAGACCAAGGTATTGGCGGCATGGGCATTCCTATAGGTAAGCTTTCATTGTATACCGCATGTGGCGGCATTAGTCCTGCGTATACCTTGCCCGTCATGCTCGATGTGGGTACCAACAACGAAAAGTTACTGAATGACCCTATGTACATGGGAGCACGTCATCCCCGTATTGGCCAAGAAGAATACGATGAATTTGTAGATATGTTCATTAACGCTGTGAAGCGACGCTGGCCTGAAGTCATGATTCAGTTTGAAGATTTTGCCCAGCCAAACGCGATGCCGCTATTGAATCGCTATCGTCACAACGTATGCTGCTTTAACGATGATATTCAAGGTACCGCAGCGGTTACACTCGGTACTATACTCGCGGCGTGTAAAACGAAGCAGCAAAAGCTTAGCGATATGAAAGTTGTCTTCGTAGGTGCGGGTTCCGCTGGCTGCGGCATCGCCGAAATGCTAATTCAGCAAATGGTGTTTGAAGGCCTTACCGACGAGCAAGCCCGCAGGCAAGTCTTCATGGTTGACCGTTTTGGTTTGGTCTCCGAAGGTATGGAAGGACTGCGTGACTTCCAGCAAAAGCTTCAGCAGAAAAATGCAGACTTGGCGGATTGGACGTTCAGTGGAGACTATGCGTCACTGTTAGATGTGATGCACTGTGCGCAGCCAGACGTACTGATTGGCGTGTCAGGCCAGCCAGGCTTATTTACCGAGCAAGTTATTCGCGCAATGAAGCAAGGCTGTGAATTGCCTATTATTTTCCCGTTGAGTAATCCTTCTCGCCAAGTTGAAGCACGACCTGAGCAAGTTATTGAATGGACAAACGGTGAAGTGATCATTGCTACAGGTAGTCCATTTAAACCTGTTGAGTATGAAGGAAAAATATTCCCTATCGCGCAGTGTAATAACTCATATATCTTCCCAGGCATTGGTCTTGGCGTTGTCGCGTCAAAAGCGAAGCTCATTAGCGATGAAATGCTGATGGCTGCAAGTAACGCTCTTGCTTCAGCGTCGCCATTAGTCAACACAGGGCAAGGCTCACTGTTACCTCCTCTTTCAGCGATTGCTGAGATTAGCCGAGAGATCGCTTTTGAAGTGGGGAGAGTTGCGATGGAACAGGGTCTTGCCCTTGAAATGTCTGACGACGCATTGCGCGCCAGTATCGAGCGCAACTTCTGGAAAGCTGAATATCGCCCTTATAAGCGCGTCAGCATTTAACTGAAATTGACGTTTTTGAAAAGCAGGCTCAGCCTGCTTTTTTTTTTGCGTGTCACGATTTATACCAGCCCGCATAGATAACTACCCAGCACCTTCTGAGTGGGGAATTATCTATGCGGATTAACGGTATTAGAACCGCTCATCGATTCACTAAATCACTGCAAAATTGCTTGAATATTACCCAAGTTGAATATTCACAGTTGCTTTATGTAAAAAGGTGTTGCTTATGCGCAACAACTTCTTCCCTTAATACACCCTTCTCATCACTCTAAATAAGATAAATCATTGATAAGTAGTGTTTATTTTGTTTTGGCATAAACATTGAAGTCAAGACCGTAAAATAAAAGATGACATGTAGATGGTAAAAATGAAAAGAACGAAAATCCAATCCAAATTTTTATGTTCGAACGTTCTTAAACGTTCCTTTTCAACCTCATTAGTGATGGCCGCACTTGCCACGTTGAGCGCTTGTGGTGGGTCAGATAGCAGTGTTGAAGAACAGCCAACGCCGACGACCAGTACTTTTTCACTTTCAGTTTCTGACGCCCCAGTAGATAACGCGAGCGAAGTTGTCGTGTATTTTGATGAAGTCGAATTAATCGGCAATGGTTCACCCATTACGTTTTCTGTTGAAGATGAAAATGGTGACCCAAAGAGCATAGATTTACTGTCGCTGCCTGGCGAACAATTCGAAGTAATTGTTGAAGATACCGAAATTCCGGTAGGTGACTATAACCAGCTACGCCTAAGTGTCACTGAAGAATCCTATATTGTGACCAACGACGGCACCTATCCCATTCGCGTACCCAGTGGCGAGCTGAAACTTGATGGCTTTACAGCACAGCCTAACTTTGACGCAGCCTATACCGTTGAATTTGATTTGCGAAAAAGCTTAGTGGATCCAGTAGGTCAAGAGGTCATCATGCTCAAACCTCGCGGTGTTCGTTTAGTACTAAATGATGATGTGGGCACACTCAGCGGCTCTGTAGATAGTGCGCTTGTTATGGATGAAAAGTGCGCGGTGAAAACCGATATGTTTTCAGGCAATGCCGTTTATATCTATCAGGGTGAGCAAAACGTTCTAGATACGCTAGGCGATGACGCCGATGCCGGTGTTGACGATAGCGAGCTGCGCCCTTTCACCGTTGTGCCCGTGACGTACAAAGAGTCAGATGAAACATTTAATTTCACCGCGGGTTTCGTACCACAAGGCGAGTATTCGCTGAGCTTCTCTTGTGCGGCTTTATTTGACGAACCGGAAACGGACGAAGACGAAGAAGACGGCTTCTTTTTACAAACTATCGATAGTACCACTGTTGTTGCGGGTGAAACCACCACAGTGACTATTGAATAGTAACAGTTTGCGGGCAAAGGACTGCTCGCCTTTTATACATCAAGCCGTGCTTTATATTTTTATGTAGCGCGGCTTTTTTATGTCAGTAAACGTATATCAACGTTTGTTAGTCGACAGCGTTGAGCCATAAGTCTTTGAAAGCAGTTCTTATTGTACTAACTTAAAACATGAAACTATTCAAAGGAATTGCTATGTCGACAGAAAGTAATTACACACCACCAGAAGTATGGACTCAGGCAGAAGATGACGGCAACAAGTGGGCCAGTATAAATCGTCCTGTGTCGGGCGCTACCCATGAGAAGGCGCGGCCAAGTGGTGAGCATGGTTTGCAACTTTATTCGTTAGCCACACCTAACGGTCAGAAAGTGACTATCATGTTGGAAGAGCTACTGGCTGCTGGGGTTAGCGAGGCAGAGTACGACGCCTGGTTAATAAACATTGGTGAGGGTGATCAGTTCTCTTCTGGTTTTGTCGACGTTAATCCGAATAGTAAAATTCCTGCCATGGTCGATACAACAACGTCGCCAGAAACCAAGCTTTTTGAATCGGGCTCTATCTTAGTTTATCTAGCCGAGAAGTTCGGTAAATTTATTCCACAAGATGCTCACGCCAAGGCGGAATGCTTCAACTGGCTGTTCTGGCAGGTGGGTTCAGCGCCATACTTAGGCGGTGGCTTTGGGCATTTCTATAGCTATGCGCCTTATCCGATGGAGTACCCTATCAATCGCTTTACCATGGAAACAAAGCGCCAGCTAGATGTGCTAGACAAGCATTTAGCAAACAATGCGTTCATGGCAGGGAGTGAGTATAGCATTGCCGATATCGCGATATGGCCATGGTATGGCAACCTTGTGCTGGGAAATTTATACGACGCGGCAACGTTCCTTCAGGTGCACGAGTACACGAACTTGGTCCGTTGGGCTAAGCAACTAGAGCAGCGAGAGGGCGTTAAACGCGGTCGTATTGTTAATAAGACCTGGGGCGATGATGGCCAGTTAGAAAACCGCCATAGTGCGAAAGATATTGACGACGCACTCGCCAACGCCTAGACAATGGGGGCAGAGTACATTGGCTGTGTTAATCGCCTTTTTAGCATCAGCATGGCTAGCGAAGGGCATCAACAAAAAGCGGTGCCAGAAATCACGCTTCTCCCTACGCTAAAAAGTACTCTGACCCAAATTTTTAGATAAGCTCTGCCACACTCTTTAAATAGGCTTGTTGAAGCGGGGTGAAATCCCATTCACTTAAGGCTTCATTAAATTCAAAGTTGCCCACGCGGCCTTGCCAACGCTCAGTAGGTACCGTTGACCAGCTTTTCATATACACCAGCTTTCCGTGTAGGCAGTGCAAAACTTCGAGTTTTGCATGTTCCGCATCGTTATAAATTACTCTCTCAGAGACAATAGCGCCTTCTTCGCAATCTTGGTCAAAAAACACAAAGCCGCGATAGTCGCCGTTTTGTGTAATGGTAACAAGCGATGCATATTCTTTATTCTCTGAAACTTTTCTCATCGCAGGCAAATGGCCCTCCACTTTTTTTATTTGAAGTCCTTGTGACTTATCATGCCACTGCCAACCGGAGCTCCCCATAAACGTAAGCTCAAGGTTTTTATCTTCTACCTGAATTAAAAAGCGAAAGGTATTCCACGATGCTATGGCAATAATGAAAAGCATCATGGCCCCTGTTATATAGATTAGCGGCTTAGTCATTGTCATCATGCGAATTAATTTATTTGCTTTTACGTTTTTAAGCGGTCACTAGACCTTTATTGCAAAAAAGTAATGCTGAGCGTTTTCGATGGGTAAACAGACAATGAGCCGCTACTACTCAATCGCTAGAAAACGGTATGGCAAGTTCTTATAACGGTTGTCTCGATTTGACGCTATTGGGTAGCGACTATCGCGTAAACATGAAGCCGCACTGACTGAATTGCTTTATCTTTCCAATTGTCCTGATTGAGTAGGGGCGTATGATTGCTTTGATGGAAATGGATAAACCCATGAGTTAGGGCCATTACTTGGGTGGCTATCGTCATTGCTTTGTCATCTGATGCCTGATTTTTCGGAAGCGCTTTGCACAAACCTGCCATAGCTTCGACTAATTTTGCTTTAGCAGTGATAGTGTCCTCAGACATCGTGAAAAAAGTGGGCGTGGCACCAAATATCAACTGATAATGTGCGGTGCTAACTTCGGCGTAGCGCAGTATATTCTCGCAGGCATCTAAAACTTTATCGGAAGCCGTATTTCCGCTTGCTCGAAGAATGCTGTCGGTCAGTTCTTCGCACGCTCTTTGACATAAAGCGTTAAGGATACCCTGTTTGCCTTTAAAGTGACTGTAAATGCCGATGGTAGATAAATTAGCGCGCTTTGCAATGTTACGTACGCTCAACGCATCGTACCCTTTTTCAGTAAAGAGTTCTGATGCCGACTGCAGTATTTTTTCTTTGTTTTCCATATGATTTTATCAAGTAGAAGTAATGGTCTATAACGCAGTTATAACTATAGATTAAGAATCGGCGAGTTGCGCAACTGACTGTACTTTTTTATGGTTTTATAGTCTCCAGTACTGCCGAATGCGCAGAGCGTTGTTCAATGCGCTTTGCATTGGCGATGTCATAAGAATAGGGAGATCGCGCTGGGTATGGCTCGGCTTTTCGTTAGTTTTCTATGCTTGCGCTTTTATCGCGTTAGACCAATATTCAATGGGCGCAGGCTTACCAAACAGGAAACCTTGAAAATGTTTAAAGCCCATCTCTTTGAGTACCGACAATTGAGCAGGTGTCTCTACACCCTCTGCGATGGTTTGCATTTCTAAACTCTTAGCGAGATCTAATGTCATCTTGACAATTTTTCGATGCCTTTCAGACGTCTCAACGCGATCAATAAATTCTCTATCAACTTTTATAACGCTAGCCGACATGTCTATTAGCTGAGAGAGTGATGCGTGGCCCGTGCCAAAATCATCAATTATGATTGTCGCCCCTACATTAGCTAACGATGTTAAACGCCGTTTTGTTTCATTGTGGCTGGCCAAAACCGAGGTTTCAGTGAGCTCTAATTTTAAGCTCTGGCACAGTTTAGGGCTTTCAGAAAAGCGTCGTAAAAGCTTTTCATAGAAAAGGTCGTTGAGTAGTTCTGGGCCAGATAGGTTGATAGCAACAGGCACTCGCGGCAAGTTCGAAGGCCATGTATCCAGAAGAGAGAGGGTAGCGTCAATAATTTTTTGAGTGAACAGCACTTCCCATTGATTCACTTCTACCAATGGAAGAAACTGATGTGGTTGCAATATTGACCCAGATGACGGTTCTTTCAAACGAGCGAGTACTTCATACCCAATTATCGTTTCGTCTATAGACACTTGAGGCTGCAAATATATTGCAAGGCAGCCATTATCAAGCAGCGCTTTCACTCTGTCCTTTTGCTGAGTATTTTCCCTAATGGACTTCACTGTATTTGCACTAAACGACATATAGGGTAGTAATTCAGTGCTTTGACTCAATGCTATTGAGCAACATTCCGCTGCGGCATCAACACTGACATCTCGACTCACATGATAATGGCCCGCTCGCCATTTTAGCGTATGATCTACCTCGCTGTTGCCCAAATTAATGGCGATAGTAGCGGGTAGTTTACGGTTTAAATAGTGTTCAATGGTGTGTGAAGATAGCTGATTAGCATTAAGGATAATCAAGAACTTAGCGCCAGGGAACTGATAAATCTTTACGTTACTGGCGAATTCATTCTGTAGCAGAGCTGCTACGTTCACGATGAGCTTATTACCTTGGCTATAACCATACTGAAGATTTATTTCACGAAGGTTGGAAAGTTTTAAAAGTATTATGTGGCGATTAAAAATGCTATCGCTAGACTCTGCCTTTTTCCAAAAGTGATGATTCTTCAAGCCTGTAAGCTCATTAAAGTAATGCTTTTCGTACTGTTGCTTTTTGAAAGCATCGAGTTCCATCAGGCTCTTTTTATTAGCAGATAAATCGTGGCAATGAATAAGCTGTTTTTTATGGTGCATTAAACTCGCTGGCTGGATTTCAAACTCTTGCTCTGGATTATCATAAATTGAGGCGGTTTGGTTCACCCCCCGTGTAATAGGAAGCGTTAACGTAAACAAATCTTGAATGTATTCGCTGTTGGGGCGAAATTTTTTGACTAACGCTCTGGCAGCTTTATTTGCTTGTAGAATTCGGCCCTGCTCATCACAAAAGAATGAAGGGGTCCCGCCGTTATTAAATATCTCTTGGTATCCTTTCACCAATTTATTTAGCTTTCGGCTTTGTAACTGATTATGTTCCGACTGTTTTTCCAACGAGGACATAACACGCAACACAGCCATTGGAACGCAGAAATTAAAGAATAGGAAGAGTAGCGACGCAAGGTAAGTGTGCGTATACGGCAACGTAATATCGATACCAAATAAAGGCGAAAGCTTGACATTGTTTATCAGTAAATAATAAGGAACAAGGTTGAAAAGCATGGCAGCAATAGCGGCGTTTTTCAAGGTAGTTGTCGCCTGAGCTGTTAAGCAGCTTCTTTTTTGTTCTCTGGGTTTAATTTCACATCACCGATTTCCTCCCAGTTTCTAATACCCTTTGACCAGCGGTTAGGGTTCTTT
>Ga0181596_10000061_pt1 | contig 98621 bp, 72 predicted proteins | sample 041ome_6_FD_148655 | JGI IMG/M metagenome (GOLD analysis project Ga0181596, IMG submission 148655) | Coastal salt marsh microbial communities from the Groves Creek Marsh, Skidaway Island, Georgia - 041402US metaG (spades assembly) | ecosystem: Environmental > Aquatic > Marine > Intertidal zone... | reverse complement strand
GTGAGTTGTCGTCTTCCGCGCTCTACAGTGGCGAGCGTGGGCCTGCACGGACTCGGTAACGCGCGGGAAGTCATCACGCGAGGTGTTTTCGACGCCATCGTGAGGCGTGCGCTCGCCGGTCGCGTCGTCACAACGCCGTGTACCTCCTTTTGCGTCCGCCGTCGCGCGCGATTTGAATTCGGTGGCGTCGACACATCTTCGACACCCGGCGCCCCGGTGCTTCGGTTTAGCACGCGAAGCGGCCGTTCGCGCTGAGACTTCGCACGCGCGCCGCCCATGCCCGGCCGGATCGGCGGCCGTGCCGCGCGCGCGCCACTAACGCGCGGAAGGGGACGCTTTGTCAACATCTTCGATCGATGGCGGTTGCCGTAGTGTTCAGTCATTAACCCTAAGAGTGCTAAAAACTTATGAAAATCAGCTTGGACTTTTTCAACTTTTTTACCCATTTGCTATCATTTTGATCCATGAGCAAAATTTTCATCGTTCGATTCCGGCGTATTTCGCGAGAAAAAGAATAGCGCAAATGCGATGATTAGATGGCAATTGGTGAGAGCTTTCGAACGCGGGGCTTGACGTGATCATAGACCAAACATCGGGCCATAACGGGGCTCGAGTCAACTTTTCCATGTTAGGGAGGATAGTATAAATTTTTCCGGCTTGCTCAATCAAATATGGGATAAAACAAACATTATACGATTCTTCCCCGTAATTACGGGCCGTAATGACCCAGGAATCCGATAGCGGAAATCGGCTAACTCAGAAGTTCTGAGTCAGAACTTCATTCCGAGACTCGTGCGAGGGCGAGCGCGCGGCACATTGCTTCTGCAGTTCTGGAGTGCAGGAGTAACGCGAGTTAAGACTAGAAGAGCTCGGATAACTCCACATTCCGAAGTGGAAACAGGAGGCTCGTTACTAGAGCGAACACACGGCGCAGCATGGCACGGTATTACTGCGGTACGCACATTTCTCGCTGTTGGTAAAAGTACAACATACCTCAACAATATTCCGCTTCAGACTACTGCAACGCCCACCTGACGCACGACTCGGCAACGGTCCGAAAGCAACACAACAGCGGCTTCAAACACAAGGCGAATGTTCGCGCTTACTATGCGCAATTTTTGACAGCACCAACTAAAACAGCCAGAGAGCTGCATTAGCTCTTTGAGGTGTCTAGAACTACTAGTACACGTGGATACCTTAGTTACAAATTACACGACGTGCAACGGTCTATTAAACGATGCGCGTACATAGATTCACACCGATAACACACATGCATACACGCCTACATACATACATACATACATACATACATACATACATACATACATACATACATACATACGCTACTAGCTTGGTACTCCAATGCTAACAGGGATAGGCAAATCTTGGCCAGTCTCACAGCAGCTCTGCCACGTATTCCGTTTGGACGGTGGCACTTGTCGCGCTGCAAGTAGCTAAGCGCAGCACGTCCATCTATATTTCCAATGATTTGAGGGACATTCGTGTTTTAAATCAGCTTACCTCCACCGGCGCCACGTTCTCTTCACTTAGCTCGCACTCAGTCCTGGTACGTTCCCTGGGGTCGTGAGTAGGCAAGACCATACAGTAAAAGCGAATACACGACGTACCCACTCGCCGTTTCAATGAGTTTGACCGGTAGGACTTGATTAACGTCCGCAACTTTCAACATCTGGCCGTTGTCCGTGAGCACCCAGACCTCAGAATCAGCGAGAGCTCCAGGGTCCCCGAGAGACCTTTCCCCGCGCTCGACGCCGTCTGTCTCAAAATACGCAGAACTCGTCCGTGTGACATGCGAGATAAGTGATGACTTGCTCACGTCTCTATTGCAACGAACGACAATGAGATCGTCCATGGAACGATCGACCGGCGTGTCGGCGGTCCGAGCCTACGTCGACCTTGCTCTGGCGGTTCTGGGCTCCAGACGGACACGGGCTTTCTGTACGTGCCAGATGCGCAACTTGCACGTGCAGACATTATTACCATGAGCAATGCTGCCCGAATCGTGCACGCTAATAGCTCTATTTGTTGGTTGTATATTGAGTTAGTCGAAGAAAGTACGGCACCGCCACCAGTCACAAACAAACGTGAGTCGCTGCGCTCCCGCCGCGTGCTCAACACCCACATTACTGACCATGTCAAGCTCAATTCGCACAGCTAAGGATGCCAGCACTGAGCGAAGATGGCGTTACTGCGATTTTCTCAAAGAAGCGGGCATGAAGCTAAAAGTGTAAGCATATGAAGTAGTACAGTTCGAGTTTTCCTAAAGAACAGACTGCGACAGGCCCCAGCTCACTATTGCGACCGCGGCAGTGTTCTGTCATCGTTTTTTTGAGCTCGATAGTCAAAATGCACAACAGTTTGAGACGGCGGTAAGGAACCAAAAAACCGAAACATGCTCGAGTTGATAGCTTTGCAGGTCATGGCCACTGCGTGTCTTTTTCTTGCCGGAAAGGTGGAAGAAACCCCGAAACCTCTCAATGATCTTGCTCGTACGTCCCACTTATTACAGCGTAAAGCAAGCGACCCCACGCGTCTAGAAAGTTCGCAGCAGGTATTATATTCATTTTGCTCGTAACAATCACCCTTAAACGGCGACAGGAACTTCATGTTGAGCTGAAGGAGACAATTCTCAGAGCTGAACGTGTACTTCTGCATCGCCTTGGCTTTGATTTCAATGTAGAACATCCGTATAAGCATTTACTTTCAGTAATTAAAAGGATGAGTCAGGCTGGTTTAATAGAGGAAGAGTCAACAAAAACGCTTGCGCAAGTTTCTTGGAATTTCGCTAACGATAGGTACGAGAAATCTGCGCGCGACATTATAACATTTCTGACGAATGCGCAAGTCTACGAACATCACTATGCCTTGAGTATAGTGCAAACCATATAGCTGAAGCAGTCGTCTACTTAGGTAAGTTGCGTGCGCTTGAAATCAGAACTTTCTCTGAGTTCAAACAGCTACCAAATTTCTGAGCTCCAAGTTCGAACTGCCGAAGAAATGGTGGGAAGCCGTGAATGTTGACCCAGAAATCTCTGAGCTTATAGGAAATCGGATACTCGATCTGTATGAGCAAACTGGGCCTGTGGAACTTGGGTACTCAGATATAAGTACATAGTTGACCGCGACGCACTCCATATTGATTAGTCTTTAATTAAAAATCGACGGGCACGGATCACTTAGCGCGAGGTTCGGTGTGAGAATTAAGTGAGGTTAGAGTATGTCAAGTATTTAACTATTGCGCATATACACGATCTTCTTCAACTTGCCATAATCGCACACTTGTTAGCGATACCTCATAAACTCTAGTCGCCTCTTCATTTGACTTGGCTCTTCAGAGCTTATTTGCGTGAGACTTTGTCAAAGGAAGAGACCCCTATGACAGCCGCGGCGATAGCCCCAAGTACGACACCACCTGCGACAACGGAGAGCAACGTATTCTTCAAAGATGGCGTCACGGAGGCTTCAGCCAACAAAGGAGAAGTCATAGACGTGATAACTGCGGCAGACATAGCGGCGCTGGCCTTTGATTTAACCTTCTCCACCCTACGCATACGATGTCATGTGATTTCTACAGAGCTCAACTTAATGGACATACTTCTCGAAGTTGAATACGGTTTCGGAGGTTGAGGACGCTTTCGCGGATACCGCGAAGGTCTTGCCTGTCGGTGTTCGAGAAGTATACGAGTCAGTCGGTACGTAAGACGCTGTGGCGAGGGTAAAGGTTACTCATAGAAAATGTTCGGCGCTCCTTGTAACGAGCAACGGTCGAGCGTAAAGCCGCTGAAGGAAAAGAAACGAAGAACGATCGCGAACGGATGCAAGTCGCGATCAAGTAAGATAATGCGCTTCTCGCACCTTGCTTGCGAACACTGCGAGCGTGAACCTTCGGCAGGGCAATGACTTTAAGTGACGTGTGAACGGACATGTTCACTTAAGTTGGATCTCGTAAAACGACGCGACAGTGACGCGCTTCGAACGGTGTCCAACGTTTATCGCGATAACCGCAACCCAAATCCAAATCTTTGAAGATTCTTTGGGGCACGCGTGTGTTGTCATACTTAAACCAATAATAGTTCTTTTTCTTTATTAAGTTAAGAAACCAAAATCACAGCACAACCCGCGAAAGTGAACGTCGAAGCAACCAGTCGACGGCGCATAGTACGACGTTGATGACACGAGGAACCGAAGATTTAATCCGCGGCTGGCAGTCTGGCTTAGCAGCCACAAATGTGAGTGCACTCACTCCCTGCCTCTCGGAAAATCTTACACTTCAAACACAGGAAACGTTTTCCAGACAGACACGAGTGCTAAACTCGCTCGACACGACGCTATCAAGGCAAAGGAAGTCTATTAACTCGATCCAAGTATGTAAACATGTTCAAACTATTGTGAATTTACGCGAACATACGCAGACGGATCTATGCGGTCTTTCTGCTGCACAATATCGGTTAAAATTTCAGCTTGAGACACTTGAGAACTATCAGAGTGACCTCGAGGTGGCGCTCGCCAAAATTGAAGAAGATACACATGAATTAGTCAGGTTTGTACCGATGAACGTGTATTATATGATGGTTAAAAAGTCATGCAGACACGGACCGGGTGCGGTGCAACTGGATCGCAACGACCGACTATTTTGTTTTGCAGAAAGCATGAGCGCTCAACTGAAGGACGTCTGTGAAAAAATTCAAGACGTGAGCAGCATGTTCGATGAAAAAACGGTACGTGAACTATCCCACAGGTAACAGCACATGGTTCATACCTATTACACAGAGTGATCAAGAAGGCTCTAGCTCTTTGAGCAAATATGTCAACATTTTGAACAGGCAGTTGGCTACTTTGAAGTCATTGGAAGGCGAAATAGCCCAACTCAGCGTTGACTAGTATCTATAGCTGTACGTATATCGATTCGAATATTGTATGTTATTTCATGTGAACAACAAATTACAATGAATTATCTCGCTTCTTCTTGCGTAATCTCTTTGACTGCGAACGCGACAGCTTCAAGTCAGCCGGCTGGTTGCTGATGATTGGTGCTGCAAGGCCCGGCTGTCAGGGAGTTTCTCAGATCGAAATAAGACAAAACCGTGTTGCGCGTACCTCTGAACTGATAACCGACTCCACACCCGTACCCGTAGATTCATGCACTTCGGTAGACACACACCGTGGAGTGACCACCTGAGGTGCTCTAGCCACTGAAGATTGGGTCCGTGGAACCGATGAACGAACGTGCGAGGATTGCTAGGAATTAGATTAGGATACGATGAGACGGTATAGGTGACAAAATTACGCACACAGATAGTCGGCGGTTGCACTATAACAGGAGTAGCAAAAGGCCTCTGTGGTGGAAACTGGATGTAACCAGAGCCACGCACTCTGCTTGGATCCTTGGAAGCAATCAGTCGGAGATAGATGAGCTTTCAAACGAATACCTTGATCTGCATCGTTAGATCATCGATCTCATTCTGAGTTTGCATCTTCGCAGCACGCCCTACTGTCCTGCTCCGACAGGTGACGCTCTCTGTCGTATTTGATTGTATACGTGCAGTTGTTTGTACGCTAGGTAATACCAACCCGCGATGTTCGGTACAAAATACAGTACAAACAGCAGAAAACCCGTATCTATATTGAAGCATTCAGACACTTCAGACATTTTAGCTCGACGGGATACTTCAGGTCTCAGCCCGGGCGCGTCCGTGTAGACGCTCTTACAGTCCACGAGCGTCACTGCTCATCTCGTGCTTATCTCATTTTACGGTAATCCAAATCTGAATCGCTATGCCAGAGAGGGGCGTGTTGGCGAGAGAAGACGAGCCTCCCCAAGTGGATGTTTCGTCCTTCTATGTAAGTTCCGACCAACTCTCATCTTGTGAAGAACCCGGCACTTCGATTGCGCGTGTTGTGAGTGAGGTAAGTAGCAAAGAGTGGATGATATCATGCAATGCGATGCTATATATTCGACGTCTTGTTCGCTTCCATAAAGATGCGTTCGAGAGCCATGCTGAACCAGCACTGCACTCAATATTGCAACAAATGCGAAACCTGCGAAGTGTTGTAAGCAAGTCAGCCCTACTCTGCGCAACAGAGATCATCGATGGATACGATACGTCCAAGATACTGAAGGATGAAGATTCGATCCAGCGATGCTTCTGTAATTTGATTGAGATGAACTCATCGGGGAAGAAATTTGTGGCTGTCGAAGCAAGGAAAGCACTGGCAGCGTTGTCGACTAATTTGTCGCTTACACTTGTGAACTTGTCTTTAGAAAATGTTGATAATCCAAACGCAAGTTTTCGAAGCGTTCTGATGCAGAATTTGAATGATTCTCTTCCCGGTGAGTCGTTTGGGACTATTTGTGAGGTGAGTTGAATTTGAGTGATTATGAAGTATATGGTTCAAGTCATTTCAAGGGCGAGGGCACGCGGGCAGTCTGGGAACGGAAATTAGAGGCCCTGGTACGGATTGCTTTCTACGAGTATTTCGTACAAACTGAATAAATGGTTCATATTTAGGTTCACGACAAACTCCCTGCAACAAGAGAAAGTGCACGTTCATTGCTCGAGAAAATGCGAAGTGCGGTGAAGTGAGGTCGGAAAGAATGTTCGGCGTGCGTATCATTAAATCATTTCACTGAGAAGCAAGACCGGGAGAAATTCGCCAAGTCGAAGTGAACTTATTTATCGCTGGAAAACTCTGCATCTATGACATCATCTTGAGAAGGATCAGTCGAAGCTTCTTGTCCGGTTTCAGAACCAGTCCCTTGATACATCGCCTGGCCCATCGCCATAACTTGCTGTTGCAAATCTTCTTGTGCGGTTTTCATCTTCTCTAAGTCATCACTCGCTATGGCTTGCTTGAGCTCAGCAACTTTTTCAAGAACTTTTTCTTTGACATCTTGCGGTATTTTTTCATCGAGTTCTTGCACTTGTTTTTCGGTTTGGTAAACCATAGAATCAGCACTGTTTCGCACCTCGACTTGTTCGCGCTTTGCTGCATCTTCGCTTGCAAATTTTTCCGCATCGGCGACCATGCGATCGACTTCATCAGACGAAAGCGTAGAAGCTCCAGTGATTTTAATGTCCTGTTTCTTGCCCGTGCCCTTGTCGCAAGCTTCGACCGAAAGGATACCGTTAGCATCTATGTCGAACTTGACCTCAATCTGCGGTACACCACGAGGAGCAGAGGGTATGCCGTCCAGTCTAAAGTTTCCAAGACTCTTGTTATCTTTGACGAATTCGCGCTCGCCTTGTAAAACATTGATTTCGACGCTGGTCTGTCCGTCAGCGGCCGTGGAAAACACTTCTGACTTCGATGTGGGAAGTGTTGTGTTTCGAGGTATAAGTTTTGTCATCACCCCTCCTAACGTTTCAAGGCCAAGGGATAACGGAGTCACATCAAGTAGAACGATGTCCGAGACTTCACCAGCGAGTACCCCAGCTTGCACAGCGGCGCCAAGTGCTACGACTTCATCGGGGTTTACGCTCATGTTCGGTTCCTTCTTAGTGAGACTCTTGACCAATTCGCGGATAGCAGGTATGCGTGTTGAGCCTCCAACAAGAATCACTTCGTCAACTTCCGCTAGACTTAACTTCGCGTCTTTCAGCGCTTGCTGAACAGGAACTTTGCAACGATTAATCAGATCATCGCATAGTTGCTCGAATTTTGGTCTGGTGAGAGAAGTGTCGATGTGTTTTGGTCCATCTGCCGTGGCAGTAATGAAAGGCAGCGAAATGGACGTTGACGAAGTGGTTGACAGTTCCATTTTCGCCTTCTCAGCAGCCTCGGTCAGTCTTTGTAACGCTTGTTTATCACTCATGAGATCGATGCCCTCAGATTTTTCAAAGTCGCCTGCCAACCACTCCACGATACGCTTGTCGAAATCATCACCGCCGAGGTGAGTATCGCCGGAAGTTGACAGAACCTCGAAGACACCATCTCCGACTTCAAGAACAGATACATCGAACGTACCACCTCCTAAATCGAAAATCAAAATAGTCTCGTTCGACTTACGATCAAAACCGTAAGCAAGTGAGGCTGCTGTCGGTTCATTGATAATTCGCAAAACTTCAATACCCGCAATCTGGCCAGCATCCTTAGTAGCCTGTCGTTGACTATCATTGAAGTACGCCGGCACAGTAACCACAGCTTTTGTTACTGCATCGCCAAGAAAACTAGCCGCATCATCGCACAACTTGCGAAGCACTTGAGCGGAGATTTCTTCGGCTGCAAACTGCTTTCCAAGTGCCGGGCACTCAATTTTCACCTTACCGGCACTGTTGACAACAGAGTATGGAATCTCTTTAGACTCACTGTTTACTTCGTCCATTTTGCGACCGATGAAACGTTTGACAGAAAAGAAGGTGTTTTCAGGATTCACGACCCCCTGTCGCTTCGCGATTTGTCCGACCAAGCGGTCACCAGTCTTCGTATACGCAACAACTGAAGGTGTCGTACGTCCGCCTTCAGCATTTGTAACTATAGTGGGAGAGCCACCTTCCATTGCGGCAACCTGTGGAACAAAAAATATATGTCGGTAAGTATCTTGAATTTAGCGAAAAATGTAGAACGTTCTCTTCAACATTCACACAACGCAGGGCTCGTTCAGCATAAAAGCTTACTTACCGCTGAGTTTGTAGTTCCGAGATCGATACCGACCACCTTTTCGGCGCGAACACACAACGACTGCTTCCGCGCGACGCGCGCGGAGTAACGTCGAGATTTCAACACATCAATGCCGGGTGTCAGCTTGCGGGTAGAGAGGTCAACAGAGCGTCCAGCACCGAAGGTCCTTTGAGCGCGGCTCGAGGCGGCGGCACCTTGAACTGAGAACGTTCGTGTGCTTTTTGTGAGGATATGTGGTGAGCTTGCGTACATTATGGCGATCGCAGACTTATGAAACTTTTCCAGTTGCTTGAGAGCGCCTCAGTCGCACGCTGTACAAGACGGCGCGAGAAGTGGCGCGGTGACGCCGCCGCGTGATGACCTAGGCAGGGTTCGAAGGTCCCTTCGATGCTGTTCTACGGGAAAAAAGAGTAAATCAGTGATATGATCCAAACGCAGTATAATATGTGCACGGTTGCGAGTAAAACGGATATTTTTTTCCGACTGGTTCCACAGGTCTGCAGGTTGGAATGTCCGATGGTCGGAGAACGAGCGAACTTGTGGAACCGAAGGCTCGACGACATTCCTTCGCGACGCGTGGCCACAACAACATTTGAACAATTTGCGATCAGTGGCATCGCACGGCGTTCAACTTGCGCCGCGAGCTTTTTGTGCGAACAGCTCTTATTCTAATGGCTCGCAGGTGAGACAGAGGCAACTTTTGTGCGCCTACAGATACAATTAACTGCGATCCTAGATACGACTCGCGGACGACAACGTTTAGTCCAGAAGGTCGTCTTTTCCAGGTTCGTCTAGATTTGACTGATCACACGTTACCATGTTCACAGATGCATGACTAGGTGGAGTATGCTCTCGAGTCGGTGAACCATGCTGGAACGTGCATAGGTCTGCACACAGAGAATGGCATATTGCTTGCTTCCGAGAAAAAGATTATGTCGAAGGTAGATCTTGATTGCATGATTTATAGTCTGAAGAGTTGAGCTTGTCTTATGCAGCTTCTCGAGCAAAGTAGTACGCCAGAAAAACTTTGGAAAATAGACCAGCATATAGTCGCTGCAATCGCTGGACTGAACGCAGACGCGATGATTCTGATAAATTTTGCGAGGTAAATTTGTGTCTAAATACTGGATTCCTCTTCTAACCGAGCCTTAAAGAGTGATTGCTGGGCGCTACAGAGCACGATATGGGACATTGATCCCAGTGGAGAATCTTGTGCAAGAATTGAGCGATCACAAACAAGGATACACACAATTCGGTGGCCTTCGGCCGTACGGAGTTGCTTTTCTCTTTGCGGGTTGGTAAGCGTTTTCGAGATTTTAAATCACAACGGCTTAACACAGTGCAGCGACGGGCGGAACGGATTCCAACTGTATCATAGTGAGCCATCCGGCAATTACAGTGCTTGGAAGGTATGCCTAGATATTTTACAAACGTGAACGACGTCATCTGTTTCTCAGGCAGCAGCTATTGGTGCAAGTCATCAAGCGGCGCGTTCTATGCTGAAAACCGATTTTACCGAAGGGCTCAGCATAGATGAAGCAAAATCCGTCGCTTGCAAAGTATTACAAAAAACTATGGACTGTGTCAATTTGACAAGTGACAAAGTCGAAATGTTCTACTTAACTCGCAACAAAGATACAGGCGAAGTGTTTACGCAAACACTTTCGCTTTGACTTAAAGCATCGAAAGTAGAAACTCCCACATATTAGTGTTCTCGTTCGCAAGTGAAAGAGCCACTTCAACTTTGCACGCATAATGTACCTAGTACCTAGTCAACATGCATCGACCGCGAGATCTGGTAGCTATGGCTAATAATCGAATAACCGGGTCACATTTTTACATTCGGGCGAGTTTCAAATTTGTATCGTTTAGAAATTGATCCCTGTAATCTGAAACTTGTTGCAACTGCGTCACAGCTAGTTTTCAGTAAAACTAATTGTTTATGCTTCGGATCTTCTTTGCCTGTATCTGCATTTTAAGCTTTGCATTCTGAGACTTTTTCAAGTGACTCACCGATTACTTCATGCTGTCCTACGCTTAGAAGCATTGTCTACACCGATAGGGTAAGATAGTGAAAGAAGAGGCTGGACACCGGCGTACGTCTTTTAAGAGTGAGCATTTGCAGAATTTTTCGGCAGTCACGTGCGGAGTAATTCGTCCCTACTTATAATAATTAGTCTGCTTCGGATGCGCTACGTGAAGATAGCTCGCCTGTATTTCAAGTACAACAAACTTGGCATGCATTTGAAGTTGGTGTGAGGTACTGCAACACGAATTCAAAGAATGCGCTGTGCTCGAGATGAGCGATCACCAGCTTGCGAGAAATGTGAGCTATCTGTAGCGTTTGATAGTCAGAACACAGGCGTAGAGGAACTGCCACAGGTGTGCGTTGACGAGCGGCGCCTGTTACCCTCAGCGTCGAACTGTCGAACACAACACCTCAGGACACAAAATTTCAAGGACAATACTTGTATAGCATGTTGAGTCGATATCATATGATATGATATTGCTTTTAGTAATGTTACTGTTAATGTTAACAGTAAGTAAGCTAAATCCACGTCATTAAAATAGGGAACCGCGGTTGCACAGTACGAAGACATCATGTGGTTTTGCGGAGTGCGTCAAAAGACAAGACAAGCGGCGGCACTGAACGCGCCGACCCGATACCGCTGCTTATCGTGGAAACGTAGAGCGTCCCCCGACTCCAAACTTCTCGACAGTAGGTGGCAATCTCTTCCTGCGCCTCATCTTCACGTATCGACGATTGGAGCGAGCAAACTACCTACCCGATGTTGCGACACTACTGGAAGGCGTGGGACTCAATCATTTCGAAAGTAGTTTTCTCCTGCGCTGACTGGTTAGGCTGGGAGCTCGACCCGCTGAGCCCCACCACCTCACATTTACCCGCCATAACCTCACCAACTCCTCTGATCACCAGCCTTCTCGTGTACTTGGTCACGGTCGTTGTATCGTACCGCGTCTTATCCGCAACAACAAACACAAAGATTTGGGATCCCACATGGTTAAAAGCATCGGTGATTTGCCACAATGCATTCCTCATATTACTAAGTTTGTATATGTGCATCGGTTGTATCGTCGAAGCATACAAAAGTGGATATAAGCTATGGGGAAATAAGTTCAACGTGAATGAAAAGCAGCTTGCGTTTTACATCTACCTCTTTTACGTGAGCAAGATATATGAGTTCGTTGATACATTCATAATGCTACTGAAGAGAAACTTACGCCAAGTAAGCTTTTTGCATGTCTACCATCACAGCACTATTTCGTTTATATGGTGGATGATCGCACGTCGAGCTCCGGGTGGGGATGCTTACTTCAGTGCAGCACTGAACTCTTGGGTACACGTGTGCATGTACACGTACTATCTGCTATCGGCTCTGATCGGGAAAAACAACGACAAACGTGTTAAGTACCTTTGGTGGGGTCGACATTTGACGCAGATGCAGATGCTTCAATTTCTATGCAATCTGTTACAGGCCGTGTACTGTGCATATTTTTCAGAATACCCGAAGTTCTTGTCAAAGATACTCCTTTTTTACATGATTAGCCTGCTGGCGCTGTTTGGACATTTCTATTACTCCAAGCACATCGCCACCGCGAAGCTCAGGAAAAAACACACCAAGAAGGCGTGATAGCAAGAAGAGAAATGCTGTAGAGATAATTTCGCAAATATATCACTGTCTCTGTACGATTTCTCATCTATGGGACGAACTGCGCGACTTCGACTTGTTAAGCGGCAAAATTGTTAATAAGAAATCTTTAACGGTACGTCGAGCTTTCAATAGCTCTATGTGAGGGCCAACTCGAATGTTTACTTCATGCCCTTTGCTAGCAAACCTAAACCACCAGCTTTCTCCCGCTTTTTGCTCGCCTTTCCCAAAACTGGCTTCGATTTGCCCTGACGTTTGGTCGCAAGTTTCATTGCATTGGCGATGCCATCTTCTGAAGATTCGTTCAACGCATCAAAAAGAAACTGCAATGCACAGCACTCTTCGGGAGTGAGATCAGGATGCCAGAAACGAACTATGAGAACGTAACGTGTTTGTGTTCGGCTTTCATTCGCGGTACTGTGTATGAAACTTGTATCTGCGATCATACCACGACCATTCATCCATTCACGTTTAAACTCCCCGACTTTCATCCAGCATTCGCCTTCAGGAACGTCCAAGCCCAAGTGCGATGTGAGTATGAAGTTTGTGTTATCGGTGTGCGGTTTTATCCCCGTGTCTGGTGCTTGTCGCGCGAAAAACACTTCGACAGATGGTACAGAATTTTTCCGCAAAAGTTCGACTGTCTTTGGAAACAACTTACAATTTGTGTCTTCCCAGACACAGCGGTCTTGTAGTACAAGGGTCTTCCAGTCGGGGCCGTATGCAATCGCTTCCTCCCTTGCCGCCGACGCCCAAATGTGATTTCCAAGCGTCGTTAGTCGTGGGTTTAGAAGCGCACTGTTTAGTTCATCTCGAATGATGGAGTATTCTTCTTCAAGTCGCATCATCCAAGTGAAATGGGGTGAACTGACATCGTGAAAGGGTTCAGCTGATAGTCCTGTTATGTAAGACGAAGCCTTTTGCAAACCTTTATCAGGATGGAAGCGAGTGTATTCCTGGCCTGCGGCCGCGAACGAAAGACTTTGCAGAACGCGTTTTGCGCTGGTTTCGCCGTACTGCAGTTTTAGGGCCTCGTAAATGCGTGAAACATAGACATCGTCGTCTCGGCTAGAGTGTAGCATCATGCGGCGCCCAGGCCGTCTAGACATATGAAAGACATGCTTACAGTGAAGTGGTCTCGCTATCGGTGAACCACAAGTATTCATTGCAAGTCCTCAAGTTCTACCACCGGAGAGTGACGCTGGAGTCAGTGTGGCGACAAGCGACCTCGCACGGAGGGGTCAAGAACACCGTAGCAACATAGTTCAACTTTGGTGTGTGGGCTGCACTGTCTTCGTGACTCGTCAAATACGAACTACCCACTGTACAATGTGCGCATGGGTTCGAACCCCATTCCTGGCAGAAAGACGAAAAAAGAAGGAAAAAGCGCCAGGATGCCCGAGTGGTCTAAGGGGGTGGATTTAAGTCGTATTGTGTGAAAATTTTCTCCAATAGATAGAGATGGCGCGCCTGCAGAATTTTTTTCCCTGCCTGAATATCTGACCATCGGAAAAATTTATATATCGCCCCTTTAGAGAGTACCTACACACATGACGAGTCATGAACCGTGGATATATACGCGTGGAAACTGCGTGGAAACTGAAATCATTCGATGTTCAATTGTCCAAAGAAGCCGTGGATCGCACGTGTTTTTCACCAAGGTAGGAATACTCTATTGTAGATGGCACTAAACGGTGTAAAATACGTATATATCCACGGTTCATGACTCGTCATGTGTGTAGGTACTCTCTAAAGGGGCGATATATAAATTTTTCCTGAGCAGTCACGGTGGACTGTACGTCGGTGACCCTGACTTTGCGGGTGGATAGGTGGATAGCAGCATAGTAGCTGGCTGTTTCCACTCGCAATCGCGAGTTTGGGACGACGCATCTATCGCAAGATTGGATACGTCGACCCTAAAAGTATACAAGACGACTACATGGAGAAAGATCGCCAGTCAGCGTGGCTCGACGAGCTTTACTTTGAGCATAGCGCAACAAGGGAAGGCAAACATGTACAGCGTAGCAGTACTGGCCAAGCTATCACGAAAGATCTGCATAAGTTCTCAAATGCACTCTTGAACGCACTGCGTGTTCGCCAGATATTGCAATTCAACCAGGAACTTCTTATACTCACAGAGAAATTAGCAGAGAAAACAAACGAAGGGGACTTAATCGAAGCGTTGAATGCGTACGAAGATTTGCTTAGATTACATAAGTCGCGATCAAACGTGCGCTCAAAAACCGACATTGACATTGAGAGTTCCTTGACTAGTGTACACTGCTTTGTTCGGAATGCTACGTCGAGTTATTGTCAGTCAGCACTCGTGGTTGATGATCTTGTGAATGTTCTCCATATAGTGGATAAATTGGTTAGAATAGAGCTCCATCACGTTGTCGAAGATGCCGTCACTACGTCAATTCGCGAGACTATGGTTGCAAGATACGAAAATGCGCAAAATATGAATTTGGACAGGGGGCAAATACCAGCGAGAGTGAGCATGTTGCCTCTCAATACCTTGTACGAGACTATCCGAAGCTTTTTGTCGCAACTGCAAACATATTCGAAAGAAAGAAAGCCTTCTGAAGCGGTTAGTTTTGTTTTTGCCGCGATTGTCGGTACTTGGTCTTCGCTAGTTGAAAAATTTTTGGTCGAATATGATGACCACTTGAAAACTTGTGTTCTGGACAATTTGACGATAAAATTTGATAACTTGGTACAGTTAGACACAGCCGTGGAAGATATCGTCCTGGTCAACAGAATATGTAAAGCACAGCATGTGATATTTGTGAAGTTTCCATTAACAATGGAGTATGACAATCCGCCGCTTCACAAGGTGGTTAGTCAAGACTGCCGCGAAGTTTTTCCAGTGCTGCACACGCTCGCAGAATATTATGTGAAACTTGAAGAAAAACACTTCAAGGTGAGTATGCAAACGTTCTATGAAGCGTATAACGCGCACCATGATGGAGCACAAAATGTTTCATTGGATGACGTTTTTTTTGTTATTGGTCGGAGTACAAGGCGGGCTTTTGCGTTGACAGAGCCACATATCATCGCAACAATTTTACGCACGGTGAACAAGTTTCTCACAGATTTCTCAGAACAAACGATGAAAGTGTATCTGAATCAGAGTGTAGAGGTTATTGCAGAGGTATTTTGGATCGAAAATAAGGGCATGAGTAGCACATCAAATGTTACCGCCGGTGTGCACAACGCAGTCTTAGCCATGAATGCCACAAGTACCATGTCGATTCGCATACAAGAGCTCATAAAGGATGTGGAGTGCATGATGTCTAAGATTTTCACGACAGGTTTTGATACGAGTGAACTAACGAATAGCCTTGTTAGTTTGAGAATTTTATATGATGAGCTCAACAGCTGGCATGTTTCATGTGTGTCTAACTTGGTACGTGAACGCCTGAATCAGTTATCGACTGTATGTGAGCAGTTCGCACGCGGAAGCTACATAATATCAGAAGAAGCTTACCAGACTGTTGAGCGTACTGAATCGTGGGTAAGTGATATATTGGTCTTTCTCTTGCACCATTTCCGCGTGGCGACAAAAGTGATGATCAAGGAAAGTTCTGAGCTCTTTATCCAGCTCGCAAGCGAAGGCTTATCGACACGACTGGAAAATATTGTGAAAACGCGTTTAAGCTTTAATCATTTAGGTGCTTTAAAGTTCGAGCGAGAACTACGAGTAATGATTTCTGGGCTATCGGGTGCGAGCAGTTTTCGAGTGAGAGAAAATTTTGCACGTCTTACACAACTTAGTGTCGTATTGAGTGCAGAGACTCAAAACGAAGTTGAAAATTATCTGGTTGATATGAGGCATCAGTCTTCGTGGAAACTATCAGAGAGTGATGCTCAGAAGATTGTTTCTCTAAGAGTAGATTTGGCATAGAACTAGTCTACGAACGTTATGTTGCTGTCACTGTCCATAACCCACACCCCGAGAGCCGTATACTCACTCATGCAAGCATCAAGGACACCTGATAAGCCACTTTTCGTCGCCAGCTGACGAACTATAGAAGCGCTTATGAATTGATTCGAGTGATCACTAGCCCAGTTCCGTAGAAGCAAATACAAATTCTCGACGGGATCCGAGCGTAGTGCTGTTGACGACTTGTGAATTTCTAGACTCGCCTTCGACATCTTCATCAGGTTGAGTGCCTGTTCGATATCTTTCCCGGAGACAATAGGTGCCCAACGGAGCCGTGCGAGAGCTTCTGCAAGTCGAATGATAGATAGTAGCGTACGAGCGGTGGTATAACCAGTCGCCTCACTTCCAGCTTCATCTTCAACCTGACGAATACCGGCATATGCACTGGCGATGTCGTCTGCAAGGTCTTCCGGGATGTAAGGGTCAAAATGCCGCGCGACATCTATGTAAGCTCGCAGTTCAGAGGTTGAGACTGGATCAAAACTTGTGGACGGTGGGCGACCTTCGCGATGTACGCTCATAACATGGCGAGCCAGTTCAATGTCAGAGTCGGGATCAGGAACGTCCAAAATAAGCCACATCAAATCAAACCTACTTAGGAGTGCCGCCGGTAGATTAATATTCTCCTGGGGTGTAGCTGCTGTATTGTATCTACCAAATGCCGGATTTGCTGCTGCGAGGACTGTTGTTCGTGCATTTAGAGTTGTGGTTATCCCAGCTTTCGCGATACTGACGGTTTGCTGCTCCATGACTTCATGTATAGCCGTTCGATCGCTTTCTTCCATTTTATCGAATTCGTCTATGCAGCATATACCTTTATCAGCTAGTACGAGCGCACCACCTTCTAGCACTAATTCGCTTGTAATGTTATCTCTTTGAATTGACGCTGTAAGACCTACACCACTGCTGCCCCGCCCAGTTGTATAAACTCCGCGAGTTGCAATAGAGACTATCTGTTTCAACAGCTGGGATTTGGCAACACCGGGATCGCCCATAAGACAAACATGAACATCACCACGAATCTTGACACCATCTTGGAGTGTTCTCGTTACTCCACCACATAGCAACAGTAAAAGAGCTTTTTTTATGTCAACGTGGCCATAAATTTCAGGGGCAATAGATTTTGCTAAGTGCGTGTATATGTCTGGGGTTTCTCTGAGCTTATGCAGCCTCTCCAGCACCTCCGGAGTCGCATCCGAGCTAGTTGTCTTCGACTTATGCGGTGTGACCGACATTGCATACAAGTATGTGGTCGAAACAAGACTTGAGTTGCCCAAGTATCCAACACTTGGACGTGGTAGGAAAACTCCACTGATATCAATTGTATCTCCCGGAGCAAGCTTTCTAGTCATTTCACCGATCAGTGATATCGACATTGACCTAGGAACGTGACCGATCGGCACGTCTTCTGACATTTCTTGCACTTTGACCTCCTGGTATTTTGCAAATTTTGACGCCCGTGTTTCAATGAATAGTGCAAACTTTTTGTTGCAAGTTTGCGATTGGCAGAACTGCTTCGGGATGAATTCGTTGCCATTGATTTCTTGGAAGTACTCGTGTCCACAACCTTCACATGTATAGCAGGCTACCTTGATGAGCGGCTTCACATCAGTTATCCGTGTACACATGCCTTTGAAAGTGACATAGTGCCCTATCATATTAGCCCGTATGTCGCGCATCTTGAGAGATTTAGTTCCTTTCAGGGGTTTGAAGAAAACATCAAATGCACGTCGTAACACTTCGGGTGCTGGATTTTCGCTTCGCTCGCCAATATCATCGGAATGCCGCTGCAGAAACACGTCTAGATCATCTTCACCGACTTCAGAGAGTGAAGCACTCGAAGACGCCAGGTTTTTTATCAATCCGTCAATTTCTTCCGCAAATAAAGTAGCGTAGCGTTTGCAATTCGACGTGATCCGGTCTAAGAGTTCCTCGCGCTCTTCAAGTGCCCCGCAAAACTCTTTCACGTCCTGCAAATCGATGTCCACGCAACAACTTTGGCGGTCCAAAACTTTTTGCAGCGCGCGCCGGTAATGTGGGCTGCCGTCTCTCCCTTCGAATGTCTGAAGAAACTCTCGTATAAGCTCCCGCTCTCGCGTGTATGCTTCATCGGCCATGCTTACGCGCGCGTAGAGGTGTCGTTTGACGACGTGTTCAAATTCGAACGCAGAGTATTCAAAAGACAAGAGACAGCTACGTGTATCTGGCAGCGCGGTGTAACGATAAGCCCTGGACTGATAGGCACTTTATGAGTTTGAATATATTCACATGTATATGAATCGGAGTCGTGAAGATGGCGTATTTTGCGGTCTCTGTCACATATGTTACTGTGATTGGAATTAGCTAATATATAACATGCTTTTGCCGGCCTGAAGTCGGCCTGATAGCAAACACGCAAACGGTCCTTTAAGAATCCTCCCAGCTGCCAACAAAGCCCCGGCTAGCGAAGGGCGAACTCGTCGCGGTTTTTCGAATAGTCGCCGTTAATTTCGAAGACGGTAGCGCGTGGTAATAGTGGCTATATCTCGTAGGCAACCGACCCGTCGCGTCAAAGAAAACGAAAGGCCACAAAGAGCGACGATGTCGGTAAGTACTCGCAACACATTTACAACTTTTACTAATAACAGTAACTAGCTCGAACTGTATCGTAGATCAAGCTTAGGAATGGCGCTGACTGATGCCCTAGACGAGTTGGTCATCAGTGGAGTATTATCGCCAACGATCGCCATGAAGGTGCTTAGTGAGTTCGATAAAAGTGTGTGTAGGTCACTTCGAGCTTCGAAAGTAAAGGCGAGCGTAAAGGGTCAGCTACATACGTATCGCTTTTGTGGAAACGTCTGGACATTTATTGTCGAGAATGCGATCGTGAATATCGCAGATGTGGACGTCCAGTCTAAGGAGGTCAGAGTGCAACTGCTCAAAGTCGTGGCTTGTGACAGTAAACTCGGAGACGTGAGCGGTAGTGTGTAGAAGTAATTTAGAGGTTGGACAAAAAGACGTTGTTATTCATACATTTCAGTGCTCAGGCACTCCTTTCGTAGGCCATGTACGTGCCCATAAAGCTTCATGGTACAGCACACTGATACTGAGTTGCACTTGCGCGGCACTCCATCGCGCTCATCTCGACGAGATTTCGCATAGTTAAATGGTTTACTCGTGCTTACTCGCCTTTTTTCGCAGACTTGTTCATCAGCGACTTGTGAATGTGCGGGATAACACCACCACCGGCAATGGTAGCCTTGATGAGCATGTCGAGCTCTTCATCACCACGAATGGCAAGTTGGAGGTGGCGAGGAGTAATACGTTTCACCTATTCTATACGTCAGGTGCCATATCGACTTGTTCATCATAAACTTACCTTCAAGTCTTTGGATGCGTTGCCCGCCAATTCTAACACTTCCGCCGTCAAGTACTCTGCCCTACAAGTCAATTTTTCTGAGAATCACTTGCACACTTTTCACTTACCAAGAATGGCGGCCGAGTAAACCGCCGCAGTGGCGCCGACGCGTCCACCAGATGCAGCACGATTCTGTCATAAAAATGAGTACATGTTTAACGACGATCAGTTAAGACGTATACACGAATGACTCTTGGAAATCGAACACGAGTTAGAGCGTTCAAATTTAAACGGTCGAATCGCGCGCCGAGTGGCAGTGCCTCAAATCCGTGTCGACGTCCCGACCGCGGTCTACGCGCCACCGCCCCGTCGAAAAAAAAACATACCTTCAGAAATCGGTGGATACGACCGACCGGGAATTGTAAACCGGCTTTGACCGAACGAGAAGTTGGCTTGCGCTTGTCACCTTTTTTCGACGACATCGTGCCCTTCGCCCCCTTACCGGAAAGGCCTTTACCGGACAGTCCCTTGGCTCCTTTACCAGACATGAGTTAAGAGCAAAAGATTTTTCGTTTGGGTGTGCGACAGACGGATCTGGTGAAGACGCGTCGGATGGTGACGTCGCGCGTGACGGTTATGCTGTACACTTTCGCAGTTTCACTCGAGCGCCGCGATTCGGAAAGTAGTGCGATCGTACACATAGGTGTCTCAATGACAATATATGGAACTGTACAATTTCCGAGGCGGGAGAAAACTTGTGCACGAATCGCGCGAGGACGCGGAGAGTTGGTGAGCCGCACGATGTTACTTATTCCGTAGCGCGCCGCGCCCGATCACCTGACATCGCGATGATTAATCGACCTGGGCGACCCCAGGAACCGATTGAACAGCAATTTGAATTCGTCCGAACATGCGAGCCCAGTAAGTTGAGTCCTCGTATACTTTCTATTCTATCACGTTGTACAGGCAAGAGAGACATCGCCTTTGTGACGCTGGCAACCTCCATACATCGTTCACATCAATTTGAGCGGCAGCACTATGGCCAGAGGCTTTCTAAGGTGGGCGCACATAGCCTTTCAGAAGGATTTTTCTCAACTGTTACAGATGTGCAAGCACGTTCGCGCCTTACAAATTTGCAACAGATTTCTTCGCGTGCCCGTAACGCTGGAAGACATCGAAAACGGTGGGGTTTGTGAGATACTGAAGCAACTTATTGTTTTAGGTCGCATTAATCTTGCTTTCGGTGTTGCAAAAATTGTAAGTTCTCTCATACTTATGTTCCCAGTCTCTGAAACTCATCCACTGCTAGCTCGGGGTCGATACGACTTGGCTTGTCACGATGATCATAGCTAGAAAAACGTTGATTGTCAATAATTGTCTATCGAGTGTAGACTTTGTGGGCTGTGAAGCACGAATTCTCAGGAGTGTCTTACTATTGGCGCTGTGTGACCGCAGAACGATAGATAGCAACCGTGCAGAATATTGCGATAGTCACCTCATCGGCAAAAAGGTAGCGAGCTTATTTCTCTCCAATCGAGTCTCTCCATTCGAGTCTTAGCTTTTGTAGCAGTGTGGCACAGAGTTCGTTTGCCATGGACATGTTAAACTTTTGTCGGGACGTTCTCAGCAGTTGGACGTTGAACTGATGTGGACAGTTCGACGACAGCAGCATCCTTCGAAGGTGAATTTACAAAAGCGCCCCACTATCAGTTTTAATATTTGCACAGGGCGATCAACTAGAGAACATTTGCCCGAAGTTGCACAGAAAATTCCTTTCCCACATTTTTCCGACGAGTGCAAACCAGTGCAACTCCACGAAGGTACTTTTTAAAATTGTTTCGTTGTTTTATTCTTATTACTTTCACAGGGCTGTTTCGAAAAGCTTTTCACTCGATCGAAGCGTGAAGACGGTCACTTGGAGATGGTATCTTATGATTTCTCAAGTATTTGCAGACTTAACGAATGTTGACAGTTGGAAGTGGGACGCCGCGATAACGTCGGTCAAAGGTCAGTGTTAGGAATGTATAACAGAGTCGTGGAGCGTGCCGCTGATTAGACCGATCAGTTTCATGTGTCTACGACTGAGCTATAAAGCTATCCAGGTTGCATGTTTGCGAGTGAACAAACCGTTAACAAACCCGGGCTAGGGGTGAGACGAGGAAATGTATGAAATATTTGTGTTTTAGCCACGCAGGGGATTACGTAGAGCGAGATGCGAGCGTGATCTCCCCGAGCACTTAACGCCGCGTAGTATACTAAGTTGTGAGTAAAGGCCGATGATAGAATTGCATCATACGAGTCTTCTATCATCGAAACTATTGTCGATACCACGCCCGCCGTGGTTTGAGGATTGTAGAGGTATCTAAGCGAGCGTTTAGCTCATCAAATCAACTTGATCTTACTGAGAGCGATGTACTGTAATCTCAAATTAGTCAATGGTTTGGAGTGATTCGAGGCAAGTCCTTACCGTGCCAGCAGCAAATACCAGGGAAGTGGTCAAAAAACCAAAATACAAAAGCGGAGTGGGAACTCCCGCAAGCTGCGTCATCTAGAGCTAAATGTTAGAAAACCCCAAATTGATATCGAAACTAACACTACCTCGATGATGTCTTGGTCATAGCTCGGCATGGCAATCGCCGCTTGCGACGGGAGGGTCGCAACTGTTCGGATCGGATTAAAACGCGGTCAGCCACTAGGCACGCAGATTTCCGAGTCGCCACAGTGCGAATGCACGTGGATAGGCGTAAGAACGTCAAAAAAATCCCACAATTACTGTATACGCACCTAGAGTTGCGGTAGCTTTCATAGCGTTATTTAGTTCGAAGTTGGACGCGGCGGAGGGTTTCGCACGCGCAACGCGGGAACCGGTGCGCTGGGAGCGCCGCGAAGTGCAGAGCTCTCTAGCTACCGGTACACTGAAGCGTGTGAAGGAACACGTGGTAGGCATTTTGTACGATAGGTTTGCGTCTGCGTGGGGCCGTCTGAGGTGAAGCGCGCTCGCTGTGACGAGTATCGCCTGCCTCAGTGGATCGTTATCCGCTGTGACATTTCCAACACGATTTTTCACTCTATTTTTCCATGTTATGATACAAATTGACCCCATCAACTGATGGACTGAAGTATAAAATGCGACCATAAACCGCGACGGACAATATCTCACATGGGTGATATCGCATGTGGGAATATTACACCGGTTGACCGTCGAGAAGTCACGCGGCAGCGTGCGCCGTGGGTACTGAGGGACATCAGTTCTTCGTTGTGCGTAGACTGACCCCTTTAGGACTCGCATCTCGCACTGGTCAGTATTTGCTGCCTCATGATGCTGAAAACACGTGTGGCGAGGCACGTGAAGCTCGACCAAAATAGCCGCCAGTGTTATCAAAGGTCGTCCGGAAAAGGATGGCCGCGCGATTTTAAAAGCCCGCGTGCGGGCGTCCGCGCTTGCACCGACATGAAGGCAAATGTCGACATCATCATAGCCGGAGGAGGTCTTGGGGGGCTATTTGCTGCGATATGTCTCGTTCAGCAGGGAATGAACGTTACTGTGCTGGAGAGAACAAAAGAGTATAAACCGTTAGGTGGTCCCATTCAGCTCGCTAGCAATGGCATGGGTGTTGCGCATGCTATCAGTGATGAACTCGCGAAGAATATACGAGCAGCTAGTCGGCCGTTTTGGTCTACAAAGAGTGGGATCCGAGACGGCATCACCTCCGAATGGATGTTTACATTTGATGCCATAACACAAATACCATGCGAGGACAGTCTACCGTTTTCGATTTGTATCGATAGATCGGATCTTCAATCCGTTTTGCTAGAAGAATTAAATCGAGTCTCTACCGATAGAGAAGTAGTGAGAATGGGGACTGCAGTATCAAGGTACTTCGAATCAGACAAAGGAGTAGAAGTTTTTCTTGAGAATGGAGAAACACTGTCGTGCGACATCTTAATAGGCGCAGATGGTATTTGGAGTACGGTGCGTTCGCAAATGTTCGATGAAGTTTCAAGTACAGTTAATGATCGTTTTGCGATAGCTTCATACACTGGCTTCAAACTTTACAGCGGTCTGCCGATTTCGAACTCTTCAGATTATTTCGATCTTGGGTATAGTGCCTTCATTGGACCTGATCACTATTTTGTGGTTTGTCCAGATCGTTTTGGTCGAGTGCAGTGGTATGCATTTGTAAAGGCGCTACCTCGCACACCCACGTCTACGCCATCGAAGAAAACGCTCACAAACACTTTTAAGGATTGGGCACCTGAAGTAAGGAACCTGATAGCTGCCACGGACGAGGGGGGTATAATCCAACGTGACTTGCTCGATCGAACGCCAAGTATAAGGAAAAGCTGGGCGAAAGGAAATGTCGTCTTGCTTGGAGACTCGTGTCACGCAACTATGCCAAACATTGGTCAAGGAACTGGTCTGGCATTCGAAGATGGTTACATGTTGGCACAAATGTTGTCTAAACTCAACTCACGGTCCGAAATTTCTGAGATCTTGCAGCGATTCTATCGTCGTCGAATCGTACGCACGGCAGTCGTGCAGGGATTGGGACGATTGAATAGTGAAGCAATCAAACTGTTGACACCACTACTTCCGGTTCGCCCCGTGGTTGACTTTATACTTTCACCACTATTACCTGCAGTCTTTTATCTGCAATTCAAATATTGTTACTCGTTCTGCCCATTTCGAATGGACGTACACGAAAGTCGTCGATACGCGGAAGAAATGAAAAGCAGACACATGGTTGAAACTTTGAATGCTTTGACGAGAGTAAACGACTCACTGTGAGTGGCTTTTGTGTGACCTATGGCAGTTCGCAGTAACAATTACAAACCTAGAATGAGTCACTTTCTATCGTTTCAAGTTCACCCTACGACACATAATTATTGAATTTCTAATTTGTCAAAACACGAACTTACTCCTATAGTATCCAGTTTACTTTGTAAAATATGCACTGCCTGTAGAACAACCTCCTCAACTTTCAATACTCCAGTTGACTCAACGATGAAAGTAAAACAGTCCAGACCGGGCCGCACATCAATCAATCCAGGCTTTCCGAGCTCGTTTACCTGTCAAGGTCAAGAGTTCATTTATATAGATGAAACGAATGTTGAATCTTACCTTCTTCATAACTTCACCATCGTAAGTACATGACTCTGGAGAGGTGAGAGTAAAAGTATCCGTGTCGGCGTCATATTTAAACATTTTGGATGGATCGCTCTCCACGATCGCTGCCTTTTCCGGTCCTGCATTGTGACGTTTAAAGTTGTGGTAAAGAATTCTAGTCTGGCTCTTACCATTTAGCGAGTTCAGGAGGCCGTGATTGATGTCAATCAAGGGAGTGTACTTAAACACGGCCGTAGCGACTGGGGACCACTTGGCATGATCCTTACCAGTGCCTTTTCTTGCGATACATTTCAACGATAACTGCTGGTTTTTGCGTAGTTTTGCTATCAGAATCCCGCCTGACTTCGCAGAACCACCACCTGTCCCCCCAAAGCTCACTGGTTTTACTCTTTCGTCGTGTGAGATCAGATCGTCGCTCGTGACGTCCCTTGTCTGGTCGCTCTGACATCGCACATTGAGTTCCAAGTGCACATCTGTTGCGGTATCATCGTCTCCAGTGTACTCGTAAGGCTTCACGAGTTCTGAAGCTTTTGTGCTGTCAAGGGGGATCAGACCCAAGCGGTGTGCCAAGAACTCATCACACAGAACAGAGGAGTTTTCTATCACCTCGACTAAGTCAATTGAAACAGTTGGGACATCCGCTATCATTAGCCGCCTGAGTGCGTTTGCTAGGCTGACATCAACTCCTTTCAAATCGAAAATGATAGTTTCGTCCTCTAAACGTGCCACTGTCACTGAAGCACCGGTTTCTTCCCCCGGAATCATCTTGACTAGGTTCCAGAAACACGCGAAACAGGAGTTACGTACGATGATGGTACGAAGTCGAGTGAATGTCGATGCCTTTGTATAGGATTCCGTAGAAAGAGCGCTTCGTTTGTGTCGCGCAACTTTGAACGACGCGCAGTGGAGCCGGCTTGAGATTCGAGGGGCTAGCTGAGATCTTAGACGAGGCAGCTGTAGGATTAGTTTTTCGTGATTTCAGGAATGCGTACGAGCTAGTAGAACACCAGTGTCACCAGTTACTTCATCGTAGCGAGAGAGTTTACCGAAGAGTCGCCGGTGATGGACAGTGAACGTGGTTTGTTTGCTGTCGGGGTAGTGATCGTCTTTTGTAAAGTTGTGAAGTCTTCAATGACGAACTACAATCGATTGAAGTTACGAACTTGAATCTATTTACGTTTTACTTGCTCTCGGGAGCAGGCGCTTTTCGGCTAGCCTTTCGCATAAGGTTTCCCATTTCCTCTCGCTTTTTCTTGGCGCGCAGGTGCGTCCCAAGCTGTTGGCAGGAAAGTTCAGTCGTTAGTCGGCGGACGCGCACGGCAATCGACGAAAATAGACGGCCATGAACAATGCACTGCAGAGTATTATCGATTCATAAGTCCACTCCACGAATGCAGATCGAGAACGGGGTCGACGGGTGCTTCTCGCGCGCAAAGCCCTAAAGAATGATATGGTACGCACCTTTCTCTTTGCCAACTTCAGGGCACGTTTGTCCCGCCCGTTCTTGAGCAGTTCGACGAGACGCTTTTCGTAAGGTGCTGAGCCTGCCACTTCCCGGATGAGGCCGCGAATCATTCCAACACGCTTACCACAACGCTACGCACGCAGTTAGAAAAAACCCGTGAAAGTAGAAAGCAATACACACCCCCTTACGCGAACCAGGCTTCGCGGCAAGCTCGCGCTTAGTCACCGCGTGTCCCTTGTCGAGACCGACCGAAATATTATCCTTCATATCCGCCAGCACGTTTATCGCGTCTCACTGCCGCCGCCGACGAACGCCCTGCCAACACAGGTTCGCGCTCATTTCTCGTGGAGTTATTAGAACTGTGTCAGATAATACACATAAGTATTAGGCCTTCTACTCCTATAATATGAGTATCGTATTATACTACAAGAATACCTATGTTGATATGATTTCGCGAAATATCGTGTAATTTCGCGTAATATATGAAAACTTATAGAAAGGGGCTTGAAAGCCCCAGTTGTAAATCCATACCGTGCGCGAAGAAACACGATATCCGTATGTATTACTTTCCACGCCCTAATGTATGGGGTGTTAGCACTTCTCGATCGCCACGCGCGCGTTGTGGCGTCGTCGCGAGTTATTAGCACTTCCGACGGTACGCACGTATTGGGGACGTGGAAAGTAATACATACTGATATCATATCCATGTATATGTATGTATAAACCCGCTAAACGTACAGACCCCGCTGAGACCGCGGGACTCGTTGGTTTCAAGTTTTTGAATACGTGCACTCAGCCTCTGCATACCGTGCGCGTTCTGCTTGGCAACAGCAAACACCGAAGACGCTCGAGACACAAAGGTAACGAAAGTGATTTTGGCTGGCTGATTACATACTTTCGAGATATCTGAACGACGCCGACGTGCGCCCTGCTTCAGGCGAAATGGTTTGTGTGGACGATCCGAGCGTGAATAGAGCTCTTCCGTGGACGGAAAAATATCGGCCAGTGGGTTTGAGTGAAGTGGTTGCACATAAAGCGATAGTTGATGTCATCAACAAGTTTGCGGATGGCGGCCAGCTTCCGCACTTACTGTTCCACGGCCCCCCGGGAACGGGAAAGACGTCCACAATCTTGGCGCTCGCTAAAGAGCTTTATGGATTGAACTTTTCTAATATGGTTCTTGAACTGAACGCCTCCGATGCGCGTGGTATTAATGTCGTTCGTGATGAAATCCAATCATTTGCATCGACCATGCGACCCTTTTCGACGACATTCAAACTCGTTATTATGGACGAGTGTGACAGCATGACCAAAGACGCACAGTTCGCGCTGCGGAGAATTATGGAAAAGTACACTCAGCATACGCGCTTTTGTTTGATATGTAATTACGCCTCCAAAGTCATCCCAGCGCTGCAAAGCAGGTGCACGAAATTTAGATTCTCTCCAATTGCGTCAGGAGATATGTTGCAGCGACTGCGGCATATCGTGAATAGCGAAAACTTCAGTATTTCTGATAACTCACTTGCGACAATCCAGAAACTTGGCGAAGGTGATATGCGGAAGACCGTCAACATACTTCAGAGTGTCAGTCTGTCGGCATCTGTTGTCACAGATGACGCAATTCATTTGATAACAGGTCATGTTGGCCAGCTCCAAGTGGACGAGCTGTTGCGATTTCTCCTCAACGAACCACTCCAAGGGACTTTTGAACATTTTAATCGTCTGAAATGTACTCAGAACTTTGCGCTGGTCGACATCGTCAAGCCTCTATCTGAGTCTTTGCTTACCCTGCATATGGCGGCGGGAACGAGAGCACGGTTGCTCAGAGGACTTTCAGATATTGAGTACTCTCTGAGTTTCGCTTGCTCTGAGAAAAATCAAACGTTGTACCTGATATCCTTATTCCATCAAGCAAGATTTGAGATGACGCGACATAGCTAGATATTAATTGAAAGTGTAATGAGCTAGACGAGGGTATCCAAGAGAGAGGCTCGTATGTCTCGTACAGCTCCGCTTGAGTCTGCACCGTGGAGCTGATAAATGCTCTCTATGACCTGGAATAAATCATGAGTAAGTGAGATAAAAAGCGCATACAAGAGACCATACCTGTATCTCCGTAGAAGTTGTATCGAGCCCGCAGAAAGCGATCCAGTCATTCACAAGCAGACCAGCACCAATCACATCGCTGCCGCGATTTATTGTGCCGGCCACAAGCGGAACCTACAAATTATTGAAAAGGTAAGATGCGTGCTCTTCGATCTATGGCCTTTTGTCGCACCTGCAAGAGGGATGATAGCTCATCGACTTCTTGAACCGAGGCCTGCGGGTGAACCATACCACCCCGATTCGAAAATTTACAAAAGCTACCAACGAGGACGTTACCGGCAACGCTCTATATCTCGTGTAAAAATATTTTCTTCCATGTTGACATTGTATCGAATGTACCTGTCGAAATACTTCAACGCCGAGAACATCTGCGATGATTTCTTCAGTTTCCTGATCTATGTCCGGGTGGACAAGCGCAACGTGGTCATTGCAAGCCACGCAGTTGCCTAAGGCTGATGCGAGGTAAATTTCTCGGGCTGCCCAGTTTGCCAACAAAATACCTGACAGTCGTTCCTCCGTCCTCTGCACTATTACTTCATCTGGTAGGGAATTCCTTATGTGCATTACTTCTACACGGGGGACAAGGGTTATAAAAGCCAAACCATCGGTAGATGAGGATACCTTGATCTGTTGCTGAAGTCGGTAACAACAAGCCGTGCTTGTTCCCTAAAAGGAGTACAGTCACGCCACGTCCAACGTTCGATATTTGGACATACCGACACTAAGACGCCCAACGAGCCTTGTCCCGGCCAAAGTTGCCTTGATAACGGGTATTTCGTTACTTAACTCTGCTTCAAATACGCTACAAGGAAAGTTTACACAAATACACGCGAGGTTTTGGAAAACGGCCCACCTGTAAAAGTTTTCCGAGCCACCTACGGCTGCAAGACAGTACGCATTTGTTAATGCTGCGAATACCCCGATTTCATTGCTTATATCTCCGCGTCAGGCCATTAAACAATCAATCCGAGTACAAAGAATACCTGTTCTCGAACTGGTGCCTCGCCGCCATCGCTGCGAAGTGAGCCCACACAACATGACGCAGCACACACACAAAACTAAGAGTTTGATCAGCAAATGACCGCCACTGTTTCTTGATATTGTAAACTGATGCCAATATATGGTATTAATAATTTACAGGGAGATATATATACTACAACAGGAAGAAAAATAAAAAGTGAAAATGGGCCAGCTGCGAGTAATTTAAAATGTTCGATGTTCACATATTACAGAGACTAGGCCATTGGCGGTCGACATTCAATATCACAAATAGTAATGCGGCAGTAACTTCTCATTCAGACAATACGCCGACAATGTGTTTAAAATTTTAGAGTCTCATAAATCAATCAGCTATGGGCTGGCTGAGAGATTCCTGACCTAAACCATATAACGATCCAGCGAACTGATGCATGTTCACATTTGAGAAGTGAGACTTCTGAAGCTTGAAAAACGTATGTGCGGTGAGCAAACTATCACTACCGGCCTGGTGCTGAGGCCCTATACGTGCTACATGTAAATATTCGGCAAGTTTATTCAGTCCGCCGTGCATGTTACCAACAAACTGCATCAAGTGTTTGATGTCATAAATACACGGGAAATAACACTGCAGAAGTGTAAAAAAGTCAGCCTCTTTGTCAGGCAGTGGAGCGTTTGTCAGTAGCTTGAGTAAGTACCCAAAGTCGTAACTACTATGAAATGTTAACCAGCGGATATCATCGTTCAAAACCACACCACTAACCATAAGTTTCTCGCCAAACTGAACAATGTCTATTCCACGTTCCTCCAGCAAATTGAAATCGATACCACTGTCCTTTAATAGCTCGATAGAATCTTGCGCGTAGAGCTCATCTTTAACGTTGAATTCTTTGAAGTTGAATTGCCATATACAGAACCGCCCATCGACGACTGGTAAATTTCCAGCACCGTCTGAAAATGTCAAACCAAGTTGAATCAACTTGAGCAAGTCCACATTGCAACGTAAAGTTTGGTATTGAAATTCGGCTTGGTGTTTGAAAGAGCCAACTGGGCGAGCGACCTAGAGACGACTGTGAGAATTATGGAAAAAGGTAAGAAGACAGAATACGCACAACACCAGGAAACTCGGTATCCATCGCGACATATGGGTAGTTACATACAACCTCACGAATCAGTGCACACTCTTCATCCAAATTATGCGCCCATACATCACGTGTGTGCAAAGTAGATGGTGTCAACGCGCTAGACATCAAGTGGTCAAACGAATAAGCAAATAGCCCAAGGCGTGCTGAGCTTGGCTATACTGATCACAACAGTACCAAGGGAATAGAGTGTTTCGCCAGTATATTTCTTCGAAATGAAGCGGGAGAGCGACGAAGGTCCAGTGTTGATCAGGCGCCCGATGTAAGAGCTTCGACGAGCGGCGCACGAAGCCGTGAAGAGCGTGTCGACAGAAGAGCAAACGGGTTTCGATGACCGAATTTTATCCATCGCATCGACTGATTTTATACCAATATACTTGAGTTTTGTAGCCTATCGGATACGAGCATTTGTATGCATACCCTGCAAAAGGGACGTATCCCGTAAAATACAAACGCGAACGGGACACCAACGTCGAGTGCGACGTGAGAAGATAGCGCGTGTGTCGACAGTGAGAAACGGAATGGCTGGCAGCGACACACATAGCGGTGCTGTACCGCTGAGGTTTTGCCCTAACAGCAACGATCTACTGTATCCGAAAGAGGATCGTGTCAACAAGAAACTAGTATATTTCTGTCGAAATTGTGACTACACGATCGCCGCGACAGAGAATTGCGTACATAGACGCACGATATTCCATTCCGCGTCAGAGATAACCGCAGTTATACACGACGTACGAACGGATCCAACGCTGCCGCGTTCTAAAGATGTACAGTGTTCACTGTGTGATGCAAGAGAGGCGGTCTTTTTCTCGCAGACTACTACAGAGGGAATGTCTTTGTTCTTTCAATGTATAAATTGCGGGAACAAATGGAAGGATACAGGCACCGTTGCGTAACTAATACAGTGGTGTTTAGGACGCAGTTGTGTCCTACTCGAAAGACGTGGACGCGCTAAAACTGTGCAGGGTTTGTGGGTTTTGGCCCAGGTGACACGTGCTCCGTGTGGTTTGTGGACCGACATAGCTTATCGTGCCTCAAACTGTACGACTGCGGGTAGAAAGGTTGTAAAAAAACTACGAGTATAGAGTAGAACTAACGACACGATACCTTGCTTCGTCCTCTTTTTGTACAAGATGCGATACCCACACTCTCGGCAGATTATAACATCACCCGGGCGTAAGAGCACCTCAGAGCCACAATCTACCGGTGTATTTCGCTGTCAGATCATGGATGAAGCCGATTACACAGATACATACCACCACAGTTGTACGCCACACCGCCGCCGCCACTTGATTTTGGTTCCTGGTACATCGTTACCCTAAAGCTATCACAAGCAGCTACGACTGACTGTACAAGTTGTACTACAGCGTAACCGGTCAGATTTTAGTGTGTCTGATCAGATGATGACGTCACGTTACGAACCACAGAACACGTATGGCACCACTGCGTGAGGCAGATGTGTCCTACGGCAGACCGGGACTCGATTGTGTCCAACTTTTAGCTTACACGTCGATTCATCATGCTTGATATGGGTCATTTGATATTAAAATACGTGATGACGCACCAGACGAAAGTCCGAAGTGACGAAGAAGTCTACGCATACTATCGAAGAGTCACACCAAGTTTTTCAACGAGAGATTCGCGCACGGTTTCCTGCAATTCGTTAATTTCATCATCGGTAAGGGATCGATCCATGGAGCGATAAGAAATTCTAAAACAGTTCGAAACCTTGTCTGTTTTGGGATTGCGGAACTCATCTATCAGTTTCACTTCCTCAACTATATCGCCGGCAGTTGCACGCACGATTTCACACAGGTTGTTTTCAGTGAATGTCGATTCGTCGGGTAACCAGAAAGAAACGTCTTTGTAGCAAGGGGGGTATTTTGAATAACTTTTGAATTTTTGCATCCCGACGCCTCCACTTCGGAACATCCCGGGCTTGAACTGTTTCAAGAACCGTGCATCATCAGTCCAGAACAGTCGGATGTCAGGGATGTCGAATAAAACCATAGCAAGACGTTCAAGTCCTAAACCAAATGCCCACGCGCGCTCATTTACTAGGGATGCTTCGTTCAGAATTTTAGTTTCCATCACACCGCACCCCAAAACTTCCAACCACTCACCATTGAAGTAAATTTCAAGTTCGTACGAGGGATTAGTGAATGGAAAGTAAGCATCTACCCAACGCATTTCAACTTCTCCAAATAGATGACGCGCAAGACCCTCTAGCATATTTTTTAATTCCTGACTTGCAAGTTCCTCGCCCGTGAGTTCGCTGCCAGCGATTTCATCTTGAGTGAACACTCGAACTCCTTCCATCTGATGAAAGACAGGGAAATGCGTCGCGTCGATCGAATCTCGTCTGTAGACATCACCGGTCACCAGGAAGCGCTTCTCACCCTGCTTCAACAGACTGAGTTGATGGGCCGACGTGTGGCAGCGCAAAACAGTATCTGCTGTAACATAGTATGTGTCATTTTTTGACCTTGATACGTGATCTTCCGGTACCAAAACTGAATCGAAGTTTTCGTACGACGACACAATAGGATGCAAATCATCGAACATTCGAAACGCGTTTTTCCCATACGTTTCATCAAAATAGTCCATGATAGCATTCTTCAAGATACCGAGTGGGTGCTCTGGACGGCGGTGCAAGTCAACTCCGATTTTCTCAAATATATACTCCGTCACGTTATTGTCTGGACATGCAATCAACACATCTGCAATACATATCAACTTGGCACTCGATTCACAAAATCTCAGTACGACTTACCTTCTCTTCGAACAGCCGCAGCCCCCCCCGGCCCTCGAACAACTCGCGTGGACGGTCGTTGCGACGTTCCTAGAGTTGACTTATGTCCGTAAAAATGGCCAGCTACCCGTACAATACAGTGTCTTGCTAACATACTACGCATTCTGTCCACTTTCTCGGTGTGCTGAGTGGTTGCGGCGACTTCTCTCGCGACGAGAGCTCAGACTTGTCTTTTTTCGACTCTGGTATATCACATGACATGTATACAGGGGCGACCTCCAATTTCGCTATTTCGGTATATATAGTGTAAATGTGGTATCTATATACCAGCATGTTAGAGTGGAGGATTCCGTATTACAGTGGTCTATACCACCAGAATTACCACATCTTGCGATTTATGTGACGAATCAAGTGGCTCAGTGCCAAACCTCGTCCGGAGCGAGGTCTGACGACGCTGGTTTGTCACCCAACTGCAACAAATCGGTGACGATGGCTCTTTCGAATATTTATAGAGGCTCGGGCATGCTTCGCGCGGTATTTGCTCGCTCAGCGTTCTCGACGCACCGCACTTGCTCTGCTCAACGAAGACTTACGACTCAAGCGAATGACCGCGGTCACGGAGCTACTTCGCTGCCGAATTCACGATTGAGGGCGTTTGCGGACGATGAAAGGTACGAATCGAGTGTTTATGGCGAACTCCACGCACGTGGCCTCGTCGAGGCGTGCACGAATGAGTCAGTGTTGGAGGGGAGTTCTTTACGAGTTTACTGTGGTTTTGACCCCACTGCGGATTCCTTGCACATTGGCAATTTGCTAGGTATAGTCGTACTATCCTGGTTTGAGAAGTACGGACACACACCAGTCGCTCTGATTGGCGGGGCGACAGGTAGAGTGGGCGATCCTTCTGGAAAGTCTTCGGAGCGACCTATACTGGACGAAACTACAATAGCTGTGAACGCTGAGGCTATTTCCAACACGATCCAAAAGATATTGACAGATAATTCCACTGATACGTCGCTAATAGTCGTCAATAACGTCGATTGGTATGCTGACATGAGTTTCTTGGACTTCTTGCGGGACGTTGGGAAGTATTCACGCCTGGGGACCATGCTTGCAAAAGATAGTGTCAAGTCTCGACTTTCAAGTGAAAGTGGTATAAGCTTTACCGAGTTTGCATATCAGCTTTTGCAAGGTTATGATTTCGTTCATCTTCTCCGATCACAACAAGTGTCTGTGCAAGTCGGTGGGAGTGACCAGTGGGGGAATATCACCGCTGGGACCGACCTTATACGCAGACTTGAACCTTCTGCTGACGTATCTGGGCTTACCTTTCCACTTCTACTAAAGTCAGATGGCACAAAATTTGGAAAATCTGAGCAAGGCGCGATTTGGCTTTCTACTTCGAGATTGTCACCTTACAAGTTCTATCAATATTTCCTGAACGTAGATGACGCTGACGTCATTCGACTCCTGAAGATGCTGACGTTTGTACCGTTGGCTGAAGTTTTAGAGTATGAACGTCACATGAGTCAGCCTAGCTACATAGTAAACACTGTCCAAAGGCGTCTCGCTGAGGAAGTAACGCGATTTGTTCACGGAGTGCAAGGGTTGGAAGAAGCGCAGGCTGCTACCTCTGTGCTGAAACCAGGGGCGGACACTGATTTAGATGTGACCGCGTTGACTGCTCTCGAAGGTATCGTACCGAGCGCAACACTCCCTATGCAACAGGTGTTAGGCATCAGTCTAGTCCAACTGGCTGTTGACGTAGGATTACAGCCAAGCAAAGGCGCCACCAAGCGGTTGATTCAAGGTGGAGGTTTGCGACTTAACAACATCAAAGTCTTGTCAGATGAAGCTACCGTGAGCATGGCAGACATTGTCGACGGTAGGCTACTACTGCTTGCCGCTGGAAAAAAAAACAAGTTATTGATATCGGTCACTTGATGCGAAAGTACCTGCGTGTGCGAATACCCCATCATGTGATCTACAGTAGTTTCATGCTTGTATTGACAAAGGCCAACTACGAGGAAGGGTTGCATTGTGGGGCGGGCATGTGTGAGGTGACAACACTCGCCACTTTATCGCCTCCATGGCTTAAAAGCCGCCAGTATACATATGCCCGATCCCGAAGATCAGGGTGCTCACTTTCATGGGTAGCAAACATCAACATCTGCTGAACGAGGGATTTCGACTCTTCGCTCGGACGTTTAAGAAATAGCTTAACTGTCGATGTAAGTAATTGGAGCTGTACAACGACAGGTTCATCATCGACACCATCAATAAACGTTCGCAATAAATCGATAACATTTTCGATGCGATCAGCGTACTCGCCAAGAATCCAAATGAAAGACTTCTTTGCTTCTGGTTCATCCAAACTCACGAGTGATTGACATAAACGCGATATCACACTCTCATACCGATCTGGGTAACACCGGAATATGTCCTTTAAAACAACTAGCGCCTCTTGAACGGCATAGTTAACTTTCGTGTCAATAATGCACATAAGTGCACTAACGCACCCCTGTGAATATTCAGGCACAGATAGAGCACATATACCGATCGAGCGAATGGCTTTTCGTGCGAACTCGATGTCCACTTCACCAGAATATTCTTTGAGCTCGAGTAAAATATCGCCAACGTTGTTCTCATTCGTAATTTTGACGAGAATATTCAGCTTTTCATGTTTCACATACGACGGGTCATTGTATTTGCAGAAAAATGCCTAAACACACATCAGTTCCTAGACTGACCATTAATCGAACATTTTACCTTGTAACTGTGCAAAAACGGAAATACAAAGGCATCCATGATTTCACTTATACTCGTCAACGCGACATACTGAATTTCAGGTTCAGCGTTCAACATTGTGATGAGTGGAGGAACAATTCGTTGTAGTAAAGACTCTCGCAAGTGCTATAAAACAAAGTCAACAATCGGAATCCAAGATTGAGAACAACACAGACCTGAACTTGATGCAACTTACTGAGAATCACTCGTATGCATGCGAGTACTACGGCATAGTTGGCATGCTGAAGCTTTGGCAAGATACTTTCAAGTATGTGTTCGGCCTCCGTAGCACTTGTACTCTCATACGCCGCCAAACAGTCAAGGATAGTCACTTTCCCCCACCTACAACGAAGAATCAACAAAGTGATTTGAAACGAATAGACATGTAATCTTACTCAGTGCACGCTTCGAGTGAAGTAAAAACTCTAGAAAGCAGACTTGAGTCGATTATTTGCGCACAGCTCCCTTTCTGAATTTCGACAAGTGCCGCAATGGAGTTTGCCATTACCATGGGGTTGTCATCAAGCAGCAAGCCGTTTAACTGCTGTAGAAATCCTCTAAGACGTCCAAACATCGTAAGTCATCACAGCAGACGGTCTTTCGCAGACAAACCTGTCGATAACGAGCTCTCTATTTATGCTATATAACTTCGCTACGCATATGGCCGCAGTTTTTCGGACGTATGGATCAGAGTCCTGAAAGACGTCAACTTCAGAAAATACGTGAAACGAGTACGTGCGTACCCGTAATGCTAGATGCAATGGATCGCATAAATATTCTACGATCCTGTCGACCCGTATACAGCCCATCGTCCGCACAGCAAGAGCCCGTATGAGCGGGTTGGGATCTTGACTGTCCTATAATCAAAGATTTTAGGCTAGAAAAGTATGTCGACTTGTCTTTTTACCTTTACGAATGTATTCACCGCGAGTATAGCAAGATCAGGGTTAGACCGTGCGTAATTGATCGAGTATAAGTAAATGAGCTTTTTCAACTCTATGTCTTCAGTCTGCATGCAATTGATGACGTCTGGAAACAGTGAACATACGTCCTTCCCGACCGTCATAGCAGCAATAACTGCGATATTTAGTTGATAGGTGTTCAAGTTAGAGATTAAATGATCGTACTTCTCTTTACCGTCGTCTTTAAAAGATCTCTGTCATTTCTTTTCAAGTCTTGGCGCCACTCTGCTATTTCGCCTGAGGGGGAACTGTCACTTCAATACTTTTCACTTCTCAGTGAAGCCTGCCCACAGTTACCTTTCTTATGACTGGAGAAGTATCTAGAATCGTGCGAGCTCATGGCAGCTGTACCGGATCCCGACAGGCCTGTAGTGGCGCAATCGTATCGATGGAGCCGCTGCCGCGCGACGTGTGACAACAAGTGCTCGTGTCCGCGTGCGTCGTGAGAACGCCCGCGTCTTGTGTGAGGATGGAAAAAATCATGCAATGTACAGATAGGCATCGGTATGTGTGTATATGATATTATATCCTCATAATTCAGTGGGTATAAACCGACATTTAGCCGAGTTGCGCACCGCTGAGTTGTGTGTCGCCGGCGCGCGACCTGACCGAGTCACGCGTTCGCAATTCGACGCGAATTGGCGTGTGAACCCCGCTGAAGTACATGAGGGTTGATGGAACATCTGCAATGCATGCGGTGGAGCTGTGCGTTCGGAATCCTTCGGTACAATTTCTTCGAAGCCACGCGCTTTATCGTTGAACTTCGTTTAGATGCTCCCAAAGGTGAAAGAGCGGCTTGGTCAAAAGCCAATCGCCGCGAGGTATTGAAATATGCGTGTTCGAAACATCACATATTCGTTAACGCATGCTTTTGTAGTCGAGTACGTGTGCTCGAGAGCCCATCAAATCTAGCAGGCACTTTCAACGAGTTAGAATTCTTTTCCAAGCTTCAAACTCGACACCTTGGGGCTATTTTGCTGCGATCGGGAAAGTTGGGTAGCACGAGCGACTTTTTGCTCAAGTGCGCGTCTCAATTTACAGTTTTGTGCTTTTTCTCACTTGATAATCAGGGAGTTTGAGTCTTTCCCGTCTGGGACTGTATGCGTCAGTGATGAGCAGACTGCGGGCCAAGGTCGAGGGTATTTAGACGCCGTTCGTTCATCGTACCGAATCCTCACGCATATTCAGCACAAATGTCTGGCAGTCACCGTACGGTTGCTTGACGTTTTCCTTTACATGTGAAACTAGTTTGTGCGTGCAAATAAATCAAAGTATTTATGTGTGTGACTTGGAACGACAGGGCTGCTGCCGAAATCCCTCTTCTACAGTACATATCGACATTAGCGGTCGTTAAGGTTTGTGTGCACTCAGAACATTCCTTCTTGTTTGATCACTGCTGCGCTTAGGCGATTGAGGAGTCTTGTACTGCTGCTGGTTGCTCACAGTACAAATCGCTGGGTATACGGATCAAGTGGCCAAATGATATTTATTATAAGTTGAACAAGGTATAGGGACACTTAGACCTTCTTCTATATACTTTAAGCTTCGAACGTAGATTGGTGGTGTTCTATGCAAAGCCATTTATCGTGAAAATTCCTTCAGCGTAGTGATAGGTATCGGCCTCAATCTTGACAACTCTGTAAGTTTTATTTCTTTTATTTCGACAAAAAGAAGAATATCTTATCGGTCGCTAGTCGCCTAGTGTGTGCCTTAACAGCCTGATTAATGAGAACGCTCTATTCTTCTCGACTTTTGATGGCACAAAGCGTGGGGGTGTTCAAGAACCATCCACTGAGAAGTTCAGCGTAGTGCGTTGCTAACGTATGCTTTGGGAGTTTGTTTACTCATACTGTGTAGAAATTGAAGAGAGAGGCGCTCGTTCCTAAAATTCTGGGTCAGTCCGCTCCAAACGAGGAAATATCTTTGCTTACCCCGGTTTAGCTCACTTTGAAAGTCTACATGACAAATTGCAAAGAAACGGTTTCTGCGCCATACGGGTATGAAATGTAGAATGTCCAGGACTCTTGCTTATGTATTTGTAGGCAGAATACACGGCTCACTGGCTACACGATGAAGCACAACTTTCGATTTTTAACTCAGATTCTTCGGGCGCGATGATTTCGGTCACTGTCACTGGTCTCACAGATGCAGGTTTTCTGTTTGCAGGTGAAATGTGACAACAACCTAGAACTCACAAATCTTACTGCGTAAACAGTCGATCGTCAGGGAAACACGTTCGAACTCCATCCAGATGGTAACAGTTTAGATATCCTTACAGGGATGATTGGGAAAAAACTCTCTTAGATTAGATAATTTACACACTGGTAATGCAGGTCACACTTCCTAATTGACACGAACTTGAAAACGTGTTCTCAAGTATGCCTGCCAGTGTCTTGAAATCAAGCATGTCAAAAACCGACAGCGACACCCCCGTAAGTGTATTAATTTTTACACTTGCTTCCGCGAGCGTAAGTGAATCGGCACCAAGTTGTAATAACGGGATTCGAGTGTTTTCACGTGCTCCAGGAACCAGAGCATCGATGACAGCTATAATTTGTTCGATATAAGCATCAGGTGTTCTCTTCAGTGTGTGTGATTCTATTATCGGATGGTCGCTGGACGATCGACCAGCAGTCAGAGATGGAGTTTTTATCACATTTTCCCGTTGATAGACAAACGTCGTGCCTTTCGCGGGTACGAAAGATTTCGTCAACATAAGCTGCGAGCTGCGAACACCTGATACCGAGCGTGTGTATGTCGTATCCCTAACCTGCCGCCGTAAGCCTAAAGATACTAGTTCCACATTCGCGCTACGGCACACGTTGACTTGCTGCGCGAAGTCATCGACGTGCACAATCTGTTCGCAATAGTCGTTCGAGGGTCGCGTCATGTGCGGCGAGTAAACGCGTTACAGGCGTTTTGGAGCGCCCTGCGCAGAGCGAGTAAGTACTTACAGAAATATATGCTTTCTACCTAGTACTTTATATATCCGACGGGACATGACATGATATCATATGATATATATACATTTCACTAAGAACAAACACCTAAAAAATAATATCGGCTTATCATAGGTTTCTTTCTCTTTGCTTGGTTCGATACTCTCGAAACGCGCGCCCAGCACTATTGAACAGGCGTAAAGCATGAAATCCACTTACGTGGTTTCATCTGTCACTTGCTCTGCGCGTGCTGCCCGCGTCGCGCACGGAGACCACTTGCGATCTGCCGCCAACAGGCGAGTGGGAGCGAAAACAGCTCCCCAGCACCTTGAACGTGTAACGACGACGTCGCGACGTCGCCCTCGGACCATCCACGCGCACGGAAGACCGGGGGCGGCCATCAGTAATGCTTATGCAAGTCCACAAGCTTCAAACTCACCGGCTAGCGCGAATCCGGGGACCTCGTATAGTGAACACAAACCAAAAACACCGCCACCTGACCTCCCCTCCTTGCTTCTGGACAGCCGAATCGTCTACATAGGCATGCCGGTGAGATACATGTTCAATAACTTGAATTGGGAAACTAACTACGCATTATTGATAGCTTGTTCCTGCTGTTACTGAGCTCATTGTGTCAGAACTCCTGTATCTTCAATACACCGATCAAAAGAAGCCGTGCTACATCTACATCAACTCGACTGGTTGTACCCGCGCCGATGGCGAGGTTGTCGGTTTTGAAACCGAAGCCACCGCAATTTTCGACACGATGAAGTATATTGGCAATGAGGTGAGGTCTTAATTTCGTTTTTAACGACTTTTCTCACATAGATATAGATTTATACAGTTGGTACCGGTGTTGCAATAGGGCAAGCATGCATGCTTCTATCTGCAGGTGATAAAGGTAAAAGGTACATGACACCTCATGCGACAGCAATGTTGCACCAACCTCGCGTACCTTCGACTGGAGAGCGACAGGCTACCGAACTAAACATCAAGTGGCGCGAAACACTTGCTCAGAAGAAGTCTCTGTTGGATATTCTCAGTCAGACAACAGGTCATTCAGTGGCCAAGTTAGATAAGGTGAGCTTTTCGCTACAATGATTTTCGTTCATTATTAAAATTTCTTGCGAATAGGATATGCAACGCCCGTTGTACATGACGGCTAAGGACGCGATTGAATACGGAATCGTTGATAAAGTTATTGAGCGCGAATCAAACGCGATCGCGGACGTGATGAGCGCGTCGGCGTGGGATAGTGCCGCTGGTCTAGTTCAGAAGCCCGTCTAGACAGTTTAGTGCGAGTAGGGCTTACTATAATCTCATAATTCGAACTTCTTTGTAGTATCACTACGCCTTCGATCAAAAAGAAAATCATAAATAAGAGAAACGTTGGAAATGTGCGAGGGCAAGGGCCAAGTTGTGTTAGATAGACTAGCTTTTCCGTCCACGACTACTCTCAGACAAGCGCGTTGAGGCGATGAGTTTGGTTCACGAACTTGGCTATCCTGATCACCATCTAATTTCTATCAACATTGGCACCGTGTGCACGATATTGTTACGAAACCTCAATACGAAGTCACAAGCAAAATAGGCAATGTCTAGAGAGGGTTGCATGCGATTCACCGCATAGCTATTAGCTGAACTTCAGCATGTAGAATGACGCCACGAGCACACCGAGGATAGCTCCACACACTACCTGCAACGGACTATGCCCCAAAACTTCTTTGAGCTTGGTATTGCTCAGTGGCGACCCATGAAAAGTGTCAGCAAGAATCTTGTTCAGTACCTCAGCCTGTTTCCCAGCGTGTCGTCTCACTCCAGCCGCGTCGTACATAACAATCAACGTGAACGCTAATGACATTGGGAAATGCACACTCCCTAAGCCATGCAGATGCGCGATAGAGGTCGTTAAACCGACGACAAGAGCTGTGTGAGAACTGGGCATGCCACCACTGTCAAACATTACTCTGTAATCCCAACGACCCTCACGATAGTATGCAGTAAATATCTTCGCGACTTGAGCGACAAGCCAGCTTAAAAATGCGCACATAAACGCATGGTTACCAGTTAGGTCACTGAAGGCAGTAGAAAATGACACACCAACTGGTACGGCTGAAAGAGCATTGGCGCGAGTAGCAACTCTATCTGAAAAAGGATCTTGAGCGGAAAATATGATTCGATTGGACCCTTGAGGAACGCAGTACAGTTCCTCCTGACATAATTGCAATTCTTCGATCGTTTCTGGTGTTGTTGATTGCATTGTTTCTGATGTTGTTGAACACACACTCCCCCGTACTGGCGAACCAGCATTCGTATATAGGAAAGTGAGAGATGGCGCGAGAGTATTAGTTGAGCGTCTCGTGATAAACACAGCGCCATGTTTGATTGTACTTCTATCACTCTGGATACGAAACGACGACGCCCGCAATCCCCTTGAAGGCACAACCATACTCGAGCTCATCACCTTCACACCTTCGGGCTTTGGGCTTTTCTTGTTATACTCGTTCGCGAAGTATTATGGTGCACCGGTGTTCACAAATGAAATACACGTGCGGCCGTCGTTGAACCGTCGTTGAACCGATATAACTGTATCGACGGTTCCAGTGCGCGTCAGTCTCTTCGCGCACTTACGGAACGATAGGCAGATAGGGCAGACTCTTCCAGCATTCTTGGTTTTAATTCCAACGGCTTTATCCAAATACTTCCGAATACTACAGTATTTAACGATACATTAAATCATTTTGTTAATTTTACGACGACATGGACTGCTCTCAGAAGGAAAAATTTATATATCGCCCCTTTAGAGAGTACCTACACACATGACGAGTCATGAACCGTGGATCTCTCAGAAATAGTCTTGGGTGGCAAATCGAGAGCGGTTGAGCTGTATCCGGCCGGGGAATCGTTGCTGTTCGGGTTGCAGCTGCACGGCGGAACGAACAGCGACGCTCATCACTGTGAGCTATCGTAGACGACTTGCGTACGAGCGAACAAATTCAGGATTCGCAGAATCATATTCAAGTACGTGTACCGTTTTACGGTAATATTCAGTCGATCGCGCCGAATGCGTTAACACTCTAAGCAAATATGCGCTGAATTATCGCCTTCCTACGGTTATATTCGTGTACACGGATCGATGCTACCAAAACCAGGTGCAAGTCGATTTGATAGGTGAGGACACTTTCATCGTACGCATCCCCCATTTATATCAAGGTCTTACATAGCTCCCTCGGTTTGTTGACGACGAGATTCATGACCCTGCTGCGCGAGTCGCCGAAAGGAACTCTCGATCTAAACGAGGCTGCCGTCGCGCTGCTAGTGCAGAAGCGGAGAATATACGATATAACGAACGTACTAGAGGGAATCGGCTTGGTTACCAAAGTTTCGAAGAATAAAGTAGTTTTACGACACGTGCACTCCCAGCCTAGCTTGGCAGAATATGAGCACCAGGTAAATATATCGTACACCTGACTGAAGCATGTTGACGATTGATTTCAGGCGAATGTTGCATCCAACACAGTGGTTGATGACAAGCTGGACCAGATGAAAGAAATCATCCGCTCCATTTTTGCTGATACTCAACACGAGGTTTGTATGACTGCAGAGCCCTATGCATATCTTACGATTCGTCTAGGCTGGAATCTTTATCCCTGAAAGTGAAATGCTTGAATGTGCTGCTTTATCGCGTGCGATGCTGATCGCAACAAGTGCGCCCACTGGAACGACATTGCAAGTCCCTAGCCCATTTGGCAGTGAAAACCTAATTCCACATTATAGACTACTCCTCGCCACAGACGACGAGTACAGTGACGGGATGCAAGTTTTTGTTCTTTCTTCTGAAACAAATAAATCTAGCTCGTCAGAGCGTGTACGTTGCGGAGAATACGAAAATCCACCCATACCTGAGATGTTGGGAAACAGAGCGATGCATGAGCCGCACCCGGAAAAAAAGTGCCACGATGATAGCTATTGGTTTGTCGAGAAGGAAACAAAGTTGGAAGTCAACGTGAACGAACTGTACAAGACAAATTAGCTTTGTCACGCATCGTGGATACAATATCCACTGCATGCATGTTCTGAATACTAGAAGCTCTGACCGAGCGATAGGAGGGTGGAATTTAGCGATCGTCAGTTATTTGTAACTCACAAGAAGTCTATAAACGAAGAACGAAGTTTAGCCACTTTCCTGAGAGTATTGTTCAGCCACTTTCTTCAAGTTCGCAATGTTTTCAGGACCTAACGCGTGGTTTATCAAGGCTGCTGGATGGATCTATGCGACCGACTTACCGAGCTGGCTAAAGACACCGGGGAGTATATCTTGGAGAGCTAAGACTTGGATTTAGTATGAACTCTTGAGAAAAGTATGATCCGCTCACCTCTAGTAGAAGACGGGCCCGTCACCACATAAGTATTAGCTGGAGGGGAAGCTTGCACTGCGCATACTCGTCAGATCGTAACGCTATCATACTGGAACAGTTCGTACATTTAGGGTTGGCGAATTGAATCACGTTTTCGCCTTGAAAGATGTTTACTTCTTGGATACCCGGGATCGTGTTGACCTGCATGCGTTTGAGGCAGTTTTGTAACTTGGTGTCATCAGCCGAGACAGCTTTATGTGCGGCTTTTTTCTTACTGAAAAGTGTTTGGGTGAGATGGAGGCGTCAGAGTGATCCATCATGAATTACCGTCGCATAGATCCCTTGCCACCCGTGCGGACAGCACTGGCAAGTCTCTGCAGGCGGTCAACGTCCATCGAAAACCTGGAGCGAAGATCAGCCGCGGTCACTCAGTAAGGTGTGAAGAGATGCAGAGTGTGATCAGCGGACACGCTGAACGAATCTAGCATGCGATCTATCGGTATGCTCTGAGCGGCGTACGTACCTTTGTTTTGTAATTTCCGCGTATTTGTGCGGTTCGGCGAACCACACCACCTGCCCACATCTTGGCGGCGCCCTTTCTCGTAGCAAAAGCATGTAATATTACATGATGCAATATTTTGAATCTCTTTTTGCTATACGTTGTAAATCTATTTCTTGAGATAAATTCCGCACTATTCAGCACACTCCGGGGTTCCGGGCGGTCAAACGAAGTCCGAGCTGCTCTCTTGCTGCAGACGTCGGAGTCAAATACTGGCGTATTTGGTTCATTAAAATAACAGGTCTGCACACCGTGGAGTGGCGTGGGTTATCAAGTCAAGCTCTTGGGCTGCGGCGCCGAAAAGCATGGTACGCGCTAGTGTCGTTGCTCGAAACGATCTCGGCACGGGCGACGGGTTTGATCCGTGACCCTGCAACTTGTCGCGATGATGCGGGCCACAAGTAATCTTCTCACAAAGTACCGTGCATGTATATTAACGCGCCGTCTTTTCCTGTACAGGCGAGCAAATTCTGGGGAGGAAGCGATGGCAGTAGCGAAGAGAGCACGGATTACTCTTCCGACGATTCGACGTCGACGTCGTCGTCGTCGTCGTCGTACAGCTCCAGTTCTGATTCAGATCATGGCCCATCTAAGTACGCCTTCGTCATCTCGTGCGGCGTCTCGAGCGCGGCCTTTCTCGATCTCGAACCTGGCGAACAAACCCTAGGCTCCTGTGAATACTCACCAGTTGTCTTTCGTTCGCAGATACTTGCAAGATGACAGTTCAGATAGCTCAGAGGATGAAAGGCGTATCATACGCAGTACAAAGGTACGTCGTTGAACTGAACGAGTAAAATTTTCTCAACGTTGCACTCAGGAAAAACAATATGAGACGCTGAAGCAGTGCACGCTGGGGATCCGGCGTGCAACAACGGCAAGGGATTGGCCATCTCTCCTCGGTCTCCTGGACGGGTTCCACAAGCAGTTTTTGAAGAGCACGCAGTCTTCTACGCGGACAGGTAGCAGTTTGAAACTGTTCGCTCGAACGTTAGTATCTTTGGCTGCTGAGCTGGATATATGTTCACAAGAACCGGAGTTCAAGAAGCAAATGTCTACTTCGCAGGCAAAGGCGTTCAATTCACTGAATCAAAGAGTTAAGAAGCACATTCGTGCGATCGAACCTGCCGACGTTGCTGCCGCGGAGCTTTTCCTAAAGACAGGCGAAGCCTCAGACAGTGACACCACATCAGAAACAATCGACGACACAAAAGAGAAAATTCCATTAGATCCAGCTGAGAAATCTATGCAAGATATCATGAATATTCCCAAAGAGGACGTCACGTTTGAAATGATCGATTCGAAGCTCAAAGATATCGCCATGTCTCGAGGAAAGAAAGGCGTCGACAGGACACGTGTAGTCGAGCAGTTGAGGTATATTTCAACCCTATCAAAGTGCCCTGCGCAAGAGGTTGAGGTACTTTTGCATATTATCAGTGCACAATTCGACCTGACTGGTAGCATGTCGACATTTATGCCGGTCCCTGTGTGGCGCAGTTGTTTAAGCAATGTACTCAGCATTTTACAGTTATTGAAATCGAATAGCCACATCTCACTAGTGGATGAAGAAGAGATAGCTATACGCCCATCAAATGACGAGATCATTGCAGGAGCAAACGTTCAACTTCGTGGATCTCTTTGTGCTTTCACTGAGCGCTTGGACGACGAATACACCAAGTCGCTACAATGCATTGATGCACATACAAAGGATTACGTCAATAGACTGCAAGACGAGGGGATGTTACTCATTCTTCTTTCGCAAATTACTGAATTCTATAGAAACAAGAACACGAAGCACGTCGCGAGTTTGTCTCTGCGGCTTTTGGAGAAGTTGTACTGTAAACGCTGTCATTCACACGAAGCACTCAGGAAATACACCACTTCGAAAATTCATTGTTCGGCGAACAATGACACCGTCGAACCTAGTCATCAAAACTCCGAAGTTGAAATGTTTGCCACTTCTTTTGAATTCCCTGCTGAAGGACTCTTCACAACGATTGAGATGTTGGCTACTTACATTTACAAGCATGGTGATGAGCGGGCCAAAGCCCGTGCGCTCCTTTGTCAAATTTTCAGTGAGGCACTTCGTGGAGATTTCAAAACAGCGAAAGACTTGCTTCTTATGTCACATTTGCAAGAAGTTATTCAATACATGGACATTAGCACGCAAATCCTTTTCAATAGAACAGTTGCACAACTAGGAATATGTGCCTTTGAGCGTGGCAATTTCGTCGAAGCATTCACTTACTTGTCCGAATTGTGCGCAAGCGGGCGAGCAAAGGAGCTACTTGCACAAGGCTCAACACAAGCTCGGTTTGAGCGTTCTGCGGAACAAGAAAAGCTTGAAAGACGGCGTCAGATACCTCATCATCTGCACATCAATATTGATCTCATCGAAAGTATATTTCTCACATGTTCAATGCTGTTAGAGGTTTCAGACTTGTTCTGCACGAGAAAGACGAGACCTTTTCCACGTAATTTCATGCGAGTCATCGAGAATCATCGTAGGCAACTTTTTACAGGTCCACCAGATGGAGCACGTGATACTATTATGGTAGCAACCCAAATGTTACTCACTGGAAACTATCACGTGGCATCGCAGCTTGTTCTCAATTTATCAGTATGGAATTCTTTGCCCGAATCAAAGGAAAGGATAGTTCGCCTCATAGATGAACAGCTCAAAATAGAAGCTATCCGACTTTATTTGCATCAGTTTGCGGAACAGTACACGTCTGCAAGCGTCAGTATTCTTGCCGAAATGGTCTCAATGAGTGAAGAGAAAGTGCGTTCCATTGTGAACTCGATGATAGCTAATGAAGAGGTTCCAGCAGTCTTCTATGATGTTGCACAAAGTGTATCTTTAAGTCAAGTGGCTCACTCACGACTGCAAGTCGCTGCAAACACTTTTTCTGAGAAAGTCCTCGTCTTGCTGGACGCAAGTGAACGGGCATTGGATCGCCATATCGGTTCGAAGAATATCAGTTACCAGGAGGATGATGAACCAATTGCTCGATCTCGACGGCAGGTGAAGAACTCAGCTGACGCTGACGAGTATCAGTCGCGACGGTCCAGAAGTGAACGCAGCCGTTTTTTCACCTTTGAAGTGCCTGACCGCGGTTTGAAGGGAAAGCAGCGTGATTCATACGGTAATTTTTCGCGCAAGAAGACGTCACGTGAGTTTGCCACGAGAGGTGGAGGGAAATTTACGTGAAGAAGCCTCTTCGAAAGTGAAGTGGGCTCAACCTCTCGCTGCCTTTGCGCAAAAGCTATTCTCAACCTTAGGCCTGACTTTGTAATGCTTGGATGACACCAAATCAACTAAATGTACTAGTATATACCCACTTTACGATAGTCGAATAATTGATGCCAAGAAGGTATCTCGTACTGCAAGGTTTTCCTTGTCCCCGTTTGCTCCTCTAAGACAAACGAGTTCACCACAGAACGTACCTCGATGAACGAGCGATGGTGGAACGCACACCAAGCAAACGTATACGAAATATGACAGACATGTCACAATTCAAAGTTTCACGTGCACGTGGTTTGTTGATCGACTTCATACAGGTGAATACAGATGCGTGCAACAGTTTGAGTCGTAAGAGTTTCAGCAGGGAGTTAGCGATTCCTTGGCGAAACCGACGAACACTGATGAGTATAAGAAGCGACAGGATGAGAGGATTGAGAGATCGAAAGAATTCTTCCGTGATCTTGAAGAAAGCGTCACAAAATTCGAGCAAACGGCTACTAGTGTGCGTTTTGGCGATCCAAGTTTCCGTAGGTGGTTGGAGGAAGTTCAACGCCGCAGCGCAGGTAAAATTTTGCACATTTTAGATAATTCGACTGTCCGAATCGTTTTGATTGATAGATTTCGTTGACGATATAGTATCTGATGAACGAAAGGTAACGAAAGCTTCGCCAGAGTCCTTTGTATTCTCTCTTTAATTTTTCACAACGCTGGCCAGGATATTTACATCAAGAGTGACCTCAAGATATATCTACAAAATAGGTACGACATGGAAATATCAGAACTTGGAAGTAACAGATTGAATTAATATGCCTAGTTTTGGTGATGGGGCACGTTTAGACTACGGAACAGGACATGAGCTCAATTTTGTCGCTTTTCTGTGCTGTCTCGAAGCTCATAAAATTTTCACCATCGATCAAAGAACGAACGTCATCCATAGTATCTTCAAGCATTATATCGCAGTCACTCGTACAATTCAACAACATTTTCGGTATGAACGTTTAACACAAGATGCCACAGGTGCTGACTACGGACGAATAGGCTTGAACCAGCAGGTTCACACGGTGCGTGGGGTCTTGATGACTACTGTTTTCTGCCTTTTTTATGGTAATATTTATGCCGGAGAAATGTACTGTCATTGAGCTAGCTCGTAGGGGAGCAGCCGAGCTACGATGTGGAAATTCTACGCCAAGAATTATTCTTGAGCACGAGGCTTTTTCACAGGGTGGACTATTTTTGGACAGTTGCGCACATGTGAGGATGGTGGGTTGCTATTTTGGGAGGCTAGAGTCATGCACATTCAAATTATCGTAGTTGAAAGCAGGTCCTTTGCAGCGTGTATCGCCATTCCTCGCGAGTCTAAGTGACGTGCGGTCGTGGACGAAAGTCACTGAGGGGCTACTAAAAATGTATTGTGTACGTACGTCAGGGGTGAACATCAGACACTTCTTTTAATTCATGATGCACAGGTTGAGTGCTTGGATAAATTTCAAGTCATGCAGCACTTTCATTTCGGAACAACTCTTTCATTCGAATGAAGGGATGTGGCCATACTGATATGCAGAGATGAAAACAAGTCAACCAGACTTTACGCAATTTTGAAAATATACTCAAGTCTTCTGATCCCAGTAGTCGATTAGTCGATTGGCATTCGCAAATGTAATTCTATTCACATCAATCATCGGTCATCGAGACTCTTGTTTAGAAGGTATTGACATTCGATAGTGTGAAGGGTTTTACTTCAATCCTCGTTCTGTTCGTTTTCACGCAAGCGGAAACCCTGTGAAGATGAGAGAGGTGCACGCATAGAATCAATGGACTGGTATCTAACAGTCAGTTGAACTATACGCGCTCGGACATGTAACCATCTATCCACATTGTTATCTTCGGGTCCTCTAGACACCTTCGTAGTAGATTTTTTCGAAAAACGCTTGCCCCGCGATAAAAGGTCAGAACCTACCTTGATCATCCTGCCGTACATCGAACTTTTTCGTTTTACGGCATCTCTGCTCGCATTTTCACTATTTGTGGATTCAAGTTCTACAGCTATGGTGACGGGACCCCAGTCTTTTAACTCTCCCGAAGACTCAAAATCGATCTGACTAACTATGTCATCCAATAATAGACTAGTTTCACCTGTCAATTGCCTCGCCTCGCCTTGGTCTTTAGGGCTTGAATACCAACGCACACTCAATATCTGTCTAGTCATGTCCTCCACGGGAAGTGTGATTTCTCGAGAGTTCAAAAACCTGCCACCGGGCAAAGCGTGTACGCGCACTTCTTGAGACATATCTGTGCTCAATGCACCGGGCCAACGGAGTTGGATAGCAATTTCAGCTTCTGAAGCCAATGTTTCATCGTGAGAATGTACTTCAACATGAAGTAGACCGGCGTTTGCGCGTTCCATATCTGGAAGTGAGTAACCCGTACCTGGAATCGGCACAGTGATGCAACGAGGCCAGACGAGAAAAGATGCAATTAAGGCCTGGATGTATGTTTGAAGTGGCTGCGCAAGACCAGGCAGAAGCGTTATGTCTCCTCCTACAACGCGAAGATCGAAATTTACATCCGGATTTTCAGTCAATGAAATTGTGAGCGCCCCGAAGCATGGGAAGATTCCAATGAGTGGTGCAAAAATCAGTCGAAGAGTGAACGTGCACTCAAATTCCGTTAAAGAAACTGGAACTGCTAACGCATCTTGTGCTGCTCGTATTTTCAGAACAACGTCAGGATCTCCTGCCCAAAACACTTTTAAATCGATTTCCAAAGCACCTTCTTCACTCGATTCATATACCTTGACACCTTCAATGATAGCTGGAACACTACCAAAACTGAATCTCTCAAACTGTAACGATGTCAAGAAACTTGGCCGTGTATTTCGCAATATTGGATCTAAGGCCTTCACGATGACTGATGAAGTGGCCGCATCCAAATAAGGCCAAGCGGCTTTAACAACTTTATTGAGCCAACCTGATCTCTCAACATCGCTAAAAGTCAACCACGCCGGGATGTCGCCAAGGAGGTCCAGGGTTTCCAGCTCTTCAAGGGCACTCAACTCTGCTAAAGCTTGCCGAGTGAGGGTTTTAGATTTTCGGCGCCTACCCCGCTGAGTGAGATAAACGATGAAACTTGTGGTCATGATGCCAGCAACGAATCCAAGCGCAAGCGTTTTGAACTCTACCGTCAGAAGCACTGTTTCGTATACAGACGCTGAGTCCAACACTCCGAGAAACATATCAGGGCTACTAAAGGGCAGAAGGGAGTTTGCGAAGTCGATATTTAAAGAGCTGCATGTGATCGATCGTCGCGCGTTGTATTCTTTTCTCGTAGAAAGTAGCTTCAACCTAGTAAAACTTGCATCGGACGACGGCAAGGCTGATTTCTGGCAGGTAGCACGACTGCAAGCCATACACAGCCCAATGTGCAACGAATGCATGGAACAATGTGACCATGTACCGATTAATCGAGAACGCGTACGCGTACGCGTCTTACCTTTGATAGGGACAGCCGCGTTGATTTTCGTGTAACAAGTCATGTTGACTTATACGTTTTGTGCTTGAACGGTCTCGAAGACTTGTAATACCGGTAAGCAACTCCTCGCCTGCAGCGGCTTTCCAGATAAGCACGCTTATATGCAATATTAACCGTGTGTATATTGTCTTCGCATTCGCAATGACCCCTTTATGCCGTGTCCAGTCGTCAAGGTATGCCTCCAACTGACGGGAATTCTCGGGAGTTTTAGACAGTGTAGATCAAGGGAGTGAGTACAGAGAACTAAGAATACAGGGTTCTAACGCGTGATTTAGACTAACGCGTAGCTTATGGTTTTGGGCTTGTTTGATCGGCTGTAGAATTCTCCACATCAAGTCAAGGGAAGCAGTACTAATCTGCACAATATCTGCGCAAGACCAGTCTGCCACTCCACATCCTGTGTCTGAGATCTTCCTCGACTAGGTCAGTCGATAATCAATAGGTGAGTCGATAATCAAAGCCACGAGAAAATTTCTTCGTCCGGAAACTTGGTGACGCTATCTAGTGAAATCTCGAAAATGTGAGCTATCTGCAATAGTTCACCTTCACCGAAATGTTTACCGATGAACTGCAAACCAATAGGGAGGTGTGTACCCTCTGCTACAGTGAGGACTCCAGATCGCACTACGATAGCCGGTAAGCCAGAAAGATTGACGTTGACTGTCATTAAATCTCCCGTATACATCTGCAAAGGATCCATGATTTTGCTCCCACGTGTATAAGCAACATCAGGCGTAGCCGGGGTCAGCAAAGCGTCGTACTGGCTGAGGTAGCTTATAAGTTCATCACGGACAAGACGTTGAGCATACTTTGCTCTAGCGTAATATTCATCACTGTAACCAGAAGATAGTGTATATGTACCCATGAGAATACGTCGAAGAACTTCTGGACCAAGATAACTGTGTCTAAAATGTCCGACGAGTGAGTCAGTAACACTCTCATATGATGCCTCACGGTTGCCCACACGAACGCCATCAAAACGAGCTAAATTACTGCTAGCCTCTGAAACGGCCATGACATAATACGCAGGTAGACCCATTTGGAACGTTTTGCACGAGACGAGGTCCACCACCCCTCCAAGACTTTCTATATGCCGAACTGAGTCAAAAAATGAAAATTTCACTTCATCTGTGACTCCTTCATCTATCGCCTCTGCTATTACAGCAAAGCGTCTACCTTCGTATGGTCTGCAACTAAGAGAAGCTTGCGGTGGGAGTGATGTCTCGATAATGCTTGAATGCCGTAAACTTGTGTCACGCATCTTCTTTATGTTTCCGTCCTTCTGAAGAGCACCAAATATATAAGACACATCCTGCACTGTCGGGCCGATTGGTCCAATGGTGTCAAAAGTGGAGCAATAAGCTATGAGGCCATGCCTCGATATCGCGCCATAAGTGGGCTTTAAGCCAACAACACCGCAGAATGCTGCCGGTTGTCGTATAGAACCCCCAGTGTCACTTCCCAAAGCACCAGCACACATTTGCCCCGCCACTGCCGCTGCAGAGCCCCCAGATGAACCACCAGGCACTCGAGATAGATCCCAAGGGTTATGAGTTGCTTTGTTGGCCGATGTTTCAGTCGTACTTCCCATACCAAACTCATCCATATTCGTCTTTCCGATCAACACTGAGCCACAACCCTTCAGGACTGTGACAACTTCAGCATCATACGAAGACTGATGAGCTCTCAAGAGATTGGAGCCCGCTGTCGTGGAAAAATCCTGATGACAAATATTGTCTTTTATTGCGAGAGGAATACCGGCAAGAATGTGAAGATCTTGGCCGGTCGCAATACGTGAATCAATTTGTTTCGCCTGTGCGAGAAACTGAGTTCTGAACAAAGGACATGGTATCAGAGCACACTCTCACCTGTTCGATAGCACCAGCAAAATCCACCTGTACGAAACTCCCAATAGTGTTATCTATTGAGCGTATCTATCCCCAAAGAGTCAGTTCAAGCCGTGTGTGGGTGAGTCATGACATTGCTACTCACCCTATCAAGGTAGGCGCTGGTGAGCTCGACTGCAGATATTTTTCCGCTCTTTAAAGCGTGACTGAGATTGTGTATCAATGAGGCGCAGCGCACTTCACCACGTGCTAACTGTCTTGAATTCAAGAGTGATGAACTATTGAACGACGTATTTCGTGGACGCACAGAAGGTGGTACACTTGAGCGTCCAGTATGTGATACACCAGTCGGCCTTCCTTGGCAACTGCACGGATTCAATCGCATCGGTCCAAGTAAAGTCCTTCCCGCGGACCCTGAAGCTGCCGCGATGGTTTATCGCCTTCTATGTTGCTGCCTGCTTTCTCGTCAGGGTCAGCTGAACTCTTCGACAAACCGCGCGACGACTTATTTTTACTCACATATCATGTGATATATTTTTGGTCAAAAGTGGTTTATATAGTGTACAAAAGAGTACAGTAGAGTTTATTTTGATCCAGGGCAACTGTTCAGAGCAAAAAGAACCTTAGGCATACAAACAAATGGAGTGTTGTACTTCAAGTATGATTCGTCTACAATTCTACTTCACCCATCGTATCATCATCAGTATCGCTACCGCGTTCTTCCACTTTGTTCAAGTTTGTGATTTGCTCAGCAAGAAGTTTGTCGTCACGTTCGCTCACAACTCGCGCGCTTTCTTTTATCAGTAACTTTCCGCCTTTAGATGTGATGTATTCCTAAGATTTTATCAAGTCTTTGCGATGTGTACACTAAATTATTCTCACCTGTAAGACACTTATGGCTTTATCCACCAAACTGATTCCAAACTCCCGTTCAGACGTTTGAGTTGAAAGAACATACAGTGGAGAAGCGACTAAAGACATCTTCACTTTGCAATCTTCCGTCGAGACAAGTTCGGCAGCACGCATAGCACTCTTAATATGGAGAACGCCGTCGTACTGGAAACAAGTCAACTCAACGTCAGCTCTGATTTTTAGCGGCTGTGGTGTCATCCGTCTTCGAATATCTTTGAGCAGCGTAAGGGCAACTGATTCGTCAACTGTTTGATTATCTTCGTCTCCAGATGCACGAAATTCTGCGATCTCTCGGTGAAGTAAGCTGGAGTCCATCACAAACATTTTGAATGCATCGAATGCGTGACCATACTTCCTATAGAGAGGCCAACCAATGGACTACAAAAGGGTCACAGTCCGCAGCAACAAGTTTGGACACAGTATACCTTGTATAATGTTTCGGGAAGCGTCCCTGTCGTCTCCGAAACGTGTCTGATGATAGAATGAACCACCTTGCTTTTGTTGAACTTGATCTCACATGCTTCAACATCTTCAGGGGACACTCGTCTGAATGATAGTGAGTGACTGCAAAGAACTTCAGTACGTGCATACCTTTTTGAAAGGTCAATGTAACCCTTCTCTTCGTCAACACGCAGCACCATCGCTGGCTCAATTCTACCGACCTGGAAGCAAACTAAGAATTATCTTCCTGGAAAATGCTGCGGTACAGATCCTACCTTTATGAGCTTCGAAACTGAACGAATACGTCTTCTGGTCAGTTCTGACAACAAAATCATGCCTTCAATGTTGTCATATTCCAGTAGCTGAACGTAAGCACCCATTTCTGCTATGCTTTTGACCTATCTCACAGCATTCGAAATAGGAAGCTAGCAGTATGACGAGCGTGTTTACCTGTACCATAACAACCTGGTCGATCTCTGGAAACCTCTCGGCGTACATTCTACACTCAGGGGCCTTCATTGCGAAGTAAGGTCAACTCAAGCTGACGAACAGGGGGCAACTAACCATGTTGTAGTAGAGCACTTTTTTGTTTTTCACGTTCTTGCGCTGTCCGCTTCTGCGCTCGGTTGGCTGTGCGCTTGTGCGGGTTCTTTTTGTTTTGTTTTTAGTAACATTTTTTATTTTTTTGTCTTAGATTGTGTTCTTTATAGTCGATGTGAATGGTTCAATACGATCAAATATGACATGCTGCACCGCGCCTCGCTTTGTCTCGGTTGCCCTGAGCAACTGGGACGACCAGTCGCTCCAGTCGTCACGTCGCTCCAAGTGTGTCAGGCAGCATAGCACGGACGACTGCATATGATGTGTGCGGATATCACAAGACCTTTGTGTGTACTGCAGCCGACAATCTCTCATCGCAGGTTGGTCCGGACTTCGGCGCGTAAAACCACCAGTGAAACGTCTTTCTCGCCTCGGGTCGTCGACGTCGAAAGTTTTGAGGCGTACGGACAGGCACGAATAGCATCGATGAACAAATGCGCAACGAAATTTAATTTTGCGCAGATAATCTCATCGCAAGAAGACGGAGCGAGATTTTCGATCGAGCGGGTGAGTTAAGTTGAGCAGCTCCCGAAAACACTGACAGTAGCAAAGGAAGCAAAACTCGACTTAGCAGAAGGTGTACCGAGACTGTATATGATGCGACTTCGCAATAAAGGTGGTCGTCTTCAATTCGATGAGATGAATTATCACGGCCTTTCCTCTCAATCGCTCAGTTCTGTTTCAGAGCTAGACTGGTATGCGTTATTCGTATTTGACAGCTCAAATAGGCGTTGTGACACTTAAGATTCCAGGTTCATCGCTGTATCCAGGGCTACATTCTCAGAAGAACAATTTCCTTCACACGATGATATTGAAGTATTTCGGATCCCAGGTGTGGGATCTATAAAATCCAAGAAGCTCAGAAATATTCACCTCTGACAGGACATGTTGCCATCAATCTCAATAAAGGCACGTGGCATGCTGGTCCCCTTTTTAGCGTAAGTATCGTGATTCGAATGCTGTGTCTCTGAATCTGATGGTTGTGAATATAAGGAAGACGAGCGGGATTTCTTAAACCTCGAACTGATGGATACAAACACGAAAGATCGTTATGGTCACAAGTATGAGGACAGTGGAACTCGTTTCACAATAGAACTGTGACGATGGTGTAGCATCATTTTGTAAGTATCCATTACTATCGCACAAACAGGCAGTATTACCGTAGCTATAGTCCATCAGGAATATACCAACTGACTAGCAACACTTGTAGAGACACTTACCCCGCATCCGCGCAACCACCAAACCTCATTTCCACACTATCACGCCACTTCCTGCAGCGTGCAGCGAGGGCGAGAGAGTACCGAAGACTAGATCCTTCCGTACTGCACGTATAATTAGCACACTTGAGATACAAGAATGGAGATTGCTTCTAAATATCAGGAGATAATTCGCGAAGTCATCAAAAATGTATCCGTACGTTGCCACGGGCTTTCACGCCAGTCCAAGTGTTCAGTACCACAAACAGGCAGAATTCACAGCGGAACACGTGAACGGGGAAGTTTTGAAACAACTCGAAAAGGCACGTACATTACAAGCGCTTGTTTCACGTTCTTGAACATCGTGGCAATAGTCGTGGGAACATAAATTGCTTCAGTCTGGCGCTCTTTCCGTGAACTCCGGTCTGAAAACCGCGCCGATAATACCTCACAGGGGTGACGCTTGCAGCAAAAGCATCGACGAGGATGACAAGTTCGTAGCACTTCAACTCGCTTCAACTTGTAGACTCACTGTCTTCATAGTAAACTGACAACTGGAACGAGTGAACTTCAAGAAGTTGGACACGCAGCACCCAACCCCAAGGTAATACTTTTTCAACGGGTTATTTCAATATGTATTAAACAAGGTCATACTCATAGGACGAGACGGGCACCAAACGAAAGGTTGAAATGTCGTGTTGTGATTATTTCAACTTCTTACTTTGCTTGTAGCGTGAAACTGACAAACCAGCCGTGCCTGATCTCGGCCAGGACGAAGTGATAAGCACAGATAGCGAAGATGATAATCTTGGTAAGCATTCACCTTTCATCGATAATCGTCTGTCATATTTTGAGTGTAGAAACGGAACCTGTTACTTCAAATTTGGTGCTTAGTCAGTTTGAGAAAGTGGGGAGAACAAAGAATAAATGGAAGTGTGCGTTCAGGGATGGTGTCATGTTACTAAATGGGACTGAGTATGTGTTCGGTAAGGCTACTGCGGAATTTCTTTGGTGACTTTTGTTCGTTCTCTTGTCCATTGTTACTAGAAATCTTTTTGTGCGACAAGCTGCGTATTTCTTCGTAGCAATATTTTGATTGTTACGGAAGACCGAGCAAATCGCTCTGTTATTAAAGCGTTCCCCCAACTCGCTACAAAGAAGTAAGCGCTCTTCGACGACCTACTTCGTCTTCTAGCATGGCGTTTGCTGACTTAAGGAGACCAGAATAGTCATGCGAAGCTATCCGTAGCAGTTCAAGAAGGCAGTGCTTTATGTCGACAATTCGGACGTCTGAAGTAGTCTCAAATTTCATGCACCTGTGAAACGAACAGTATGCCGAGTCGAATTGTAACTGTCGACGAACTTGCTGATACCCACTCGAACTTGCCTCAGTTTCGAAGTTTGGAGAAGCTGTCTTTGCTCTCAGCAGAAGTTTTCGAAAGTTTGAGCTACCAGGGCGCGCGTCGCATTGACACTTCAACTCGGTGATTCTTGAGCGGGCGCGGTTGATTTCATGAGTCGCACCCTCGACATCTCGCTTGAGACTAGACATCTCTTTTTCATAAGCACGGCAAGCGGCAACGAGTTCTGTTAGCTTTTCTACGTTCACGGCCTTTTTCACTGAACAAAACTTTATGAGTATCTTTAGTTTGATAAACTGCACGCACTGCTAGATATTTGCATGTCTTCTTCCGAAATTCGTAGATGATCCTAAAGCGCGTCAGTTCTACACGAACTTCGAACTTCTTCAAAGTATACCTGCACGCTCTTCAGCAAATTGTCTTCGAACATCGTCAACCGTGACTTTGGTTTGAGCGCGACGTGCGCGTTGCGAGTCTAGTATAGAAGGTTTTACGATATCATATACAGCCATATATGACTGAGGGCCTTGACAACAACATGTTTCGTTTCTTTGATTTTATATGTCATACCATATCAGTATGTATTACTTTCCACGCCCTAATGTATGGGGTGCTAGCACTTCTCGATCGCCACGCGCGCGTTGTGGCGTCGTCGCGAGTTATTAGCACTTCCGACGGCACGCACGTATTAGGGACGTGGAAAGTAATACATACTGACATGTTCAGATGTTGGTGACATCACGCTTCGCGAAGCCGACAGGCGTGAAGCAAAAAGTTGCGCGAACCCCTTCGACTCACAGCTCTTCGTGCCGCTCACGGTATGCATTCACGAAAGGAAATAGATCTCGCTGTCCAAATAATCCAAGATGAGTTTGGTCTGGCAGCCCGAAAAGTCTTTGAAGCGGTTTCGCAACGAGACAATTTAACCTTCGAGTATATTGTGCACTTGGTGCCTTTCCGACGACGGACGTGTGGTGCAATCTTGTATACTTTAATCAAGCATGGTTGCATCACCTCGGTGCACAAGTCACAGAAGCCGACATCATCGCGAATAGTTTATACGTACAGGATCAACCTGGCTTACATAAGGTGTAGACAGAGGTTCTCCAGATATGCGCTTTATGCAAAAACCAAGCATACACGAGAGCACTTTATGGTGCTTCTTACGATTGCATTACATGGAGCGATGTCGGTGAATCAAATCATGTCAATCGTGCAACAAGTGCCTTCAGAAAGCTCTCTACGCAGTGCCGATGTTCATAAAGCGATTTGTGACCTCTTAGAAATCCAGCTGCTGCAACGTGTACGCTACGACAAAACATGTGTGAACTTGGACAGAGCCTGTACGCGAACAGATCAGGAACACATGCCATCGGAAACGCAAGAAAACGATAGTTCATCGAGTTTTCTGCGTCTAAATCCGCGTTCGCTCGATGCTGCGCTTGGACGCCTGAAAGAAGAAGACACCAGACTTTTGAGTGTGGAACGCTCGGCGAGTGACGTCGACGTTCATTTGAGACGGCAAAAGCATGTCGAAGCGGTTATCAAAACACGTTTAGGAGCACAGGCTCTTCGTATTTTTAGAGTTTTGATTCGAAATCAACTTGAGCAGAAACAGGTTGCTGAATTATCCATGGTTCCCGTGAAGGATACTCGAGACATTCTTTACAAGTTGTTGAAATTTGGATACGTGCAGATGCAGGAAATAGCCCGCACGCATGATCATGCTCCATCAAGAACGAACTATCTGTGGCGTGTGGACTGTTCTGACGTCGAAAAGACTGTAAAACGTGAACTTATTCAGGCTTTGACAAATGTTCATTTACGAAAGCTCTTTGAGGTACGGCGATATCGCACAGGAATTGTAAAGAACGAGCGAATGTGGTCTAGCAAGCCACTTAAAAGAGAGGTACTAAAAGATTTGGAAGTGACCACTATGCGCTTAGACGAACTTTTGCTACTTTTCGACGATGTAGACGTTGCATCTCAAACAGTTTGATGGAACAATTGAAGTTGCTTCGTTGATTGGATATTACAAAACTTGGTGTCCGTCCCATTTAGCTCAGTACGACAGTTGATATCGCACTGATGTAAATGATCCTTACGCCACCTGCTTCGCGAGTTCGTCCGCCTTCGAAATCGCCTCGTTCATATCGCCAACCATGTAAAATGCCATTTCTGGCAAGTCGTCGTAATTGCCACTTATGAGACCCTTGAACCCTGAGATAGTATCCTTCAGATCGACGTATTTACCTGGACTTCCGGTGAAAACCTCAGCGACATGAAACGGCTGTGACAAAAAGCGTTGCACTTTTCGAGCTCGAGAGACTGTCAACTTGTCGTCTTCAGAGAGCTCATCCATCCCGAGGATCGCAATGATATCCTGAAGATTTTTGTAGTCCTGCAGAATTTTTTGGACACCACGAGCCGTGTTGTAGTGCTCGTCACCAAGAGTCAAAGGGGACAGCATTCTGGACGTTGAATCGAGTGGATCCACCGCAGGGTAGATTCCGATTTCTGCGATGGAACGTGATAAAACGGTCGTGGCGTCGAGGTGAGCAAACGTGGTAGCGGGGGCAGGATCAGTCAAGTCATCAGCGGGGACATAAATGGCTTGGACTGATGTGATAGAACCTTTTGTAGTCGTTGTAATTCGTTCTTGAAGGCCTCCGAGATCAGTTGCGAGCGTTGGCTGGTATCCAACCGCAGAGGGGATTCGGCCGAGTAACGCAGACACTTCGGAGTTGGCTTGCGTGAAGCGAAAGATGTTATCCACAAAAAACAAAACATCCTGGCCTTCAAAATCACGGAAGTATTCGGCAACAGTTAAACCTGTAAGACCGACCCGCGCTCGCGCTCCAGGAGGTTCGTTCATTTGTCCGTACACGAGAGTACATTTTGAATCACTTGCTTGATCACCCAGCTTGATAACACCACCTTCGATCATCTCGTGATAAAGATCGTTGCCTTCTCGAGTTCTTTCACCAACTCCAGCAAAGACAGAGAACCCGCCGTGTCCCTTTGCAATGTTGTTGATTAACTCCATGATGAAGACTGTCTTCCCAACACCTGCACCACCGAAAAGTCCAATTTTACCACCTTTCTGATAAGGGGCAAGCAAGTCAACAACCTTGATACCAGTAACTAGCATTTCCATCTCCGTACTTTGATCGACGAAAGGGGGAGCTTCTCGATGGATGCCTAGCGAGGTCGATGTTGAGATCGGACCGCATTCATCAATTGGCTCGCCAATCACGTTCATGATCCGCCCGAGAGTTGCGCGGCCAACAGGGATTTGGATAGGACTGCCTGTATTGTTCACGGTTTGGCCTCTTACTAAACCTTCGGTGGTATCCATTGCGATCGTTCGAACCGTATTTTCCCCAAGATGCTGAGCAACTTCAAGCACTAGACGAACGTCATGTCCTTCAACCTCGAGAGCAGAAAGGATCGGAGGCAGTTGATCGTCGAACTGGACATCTACGACTGCGCCAATTACTTGGGTAACCTTACCGGCGCCGACGGATTTCGCCGAGGCGTACGTACGCGCGACGAGAGAGTTGGTTGTCCGCAAGGTGAGATCTCCAGCGCTGTTCAAGCTCGCGCTGGTCTCGGGGATTTTCGCGATGTTCATAGATCTCATAGCGCCATCGCGCGCGATGCGCCAAGGAATATTACTCAACGTGCGTCGCATGTGTGCAAAATATTTGCGAGTCTGTTCCTGCGCTTCAAGTCGCGTATACGCGCGCGCGTCTGCTGACACGCCGCAACGGGGTCCCTGGCTGCTGCCGCACATAACAAAAAAATACGCTCGGTCGATGTCCTGCTATCAACAATGTCTTCGATTATTGTGTGATATTATACGCAAAGCGAGAATCCAGGATTTAGTTCAATCCCCGTCGAGGGTTTCGAGGCCCAACTGCCAGGAGTGACATTTCGTCGGCGAACGTGCCAGTCGTACCAGTGCTCAGAAACCGTCTACGTGGCTCAATGCGGCGGTCCATGCGATAGTGTCTGTTATAGCTTTGTTCGAAACATATATTGTCCGAAACACATTTGGCGACAGAAGAGCCTTCACCCAACCTGGCCATTCATCACTTGCGAGAGATGAAGAGCACGTTTACCGGTAGTAAAGTGCAGCTTAGTCCAATTGTGGAATCTATGTCCAGACAGGACATTGAACATGTCTTCGGGGCTTTTGGCAAAGTATCAGACGTTGACATGCGCAAACACTCAGGAAAGACGGTAGTTGTGACTTATGTTTCCAGGTGAGATCGGTGACACAAGCTTTCACTCTGTCTAATGAATTGGCTAGGTTAGATAGTGAACAAGCCGTAGAAAATCTAGATGGATCTGAGTTACATGGTGTCGCGGTATCTGTAAGGCATGTCGACTAGCTACGTTTCAGAATACGCCCATTTCTACTTGTCATCTATCTTTCAAACCAACCACGTTGGGAGAAGGGGCGGTCTAACCCGCTCCCACGCTACTGTGGTACTAGGGCTACTGATAGTGAGCTTGTCTTTTGCAATGTTCAAACGGTTATTTCGATAAAAGTGATAGTAGACTGGAACTTAGTTCTATTATTCTGCGAGCTTCGACGACTGTCCGCGTTGAGTGAGTAGCAAAATCCTGTAGAAATACCGAAGCTGTGAAGTGTTGGCCGAGTCTACGATTCAAAAGCGTACTTTTCCCGCAACAATAGACATGCGCACTAGACCTTCTCGATGTTTGTACTTGAAGCTTACTCTCACCTTCGTCAACATCTGTGAATGAACGAAAATAAAGATCTTGGAATCTCACCGTGGTTGGGCTCCTTCGCGTTAACGAAGAGGACGAGTCGCAAAAATGCGCGAACGTGCAATCTTTTGTCATGCGCGGTCAGGGATGAATTCAGCTCAGGTTTCACGGTATTTCGTACGTGCACCTAGCAAAGTCCGTCAACTGCGCGGGAAGGACGGGTCGTCTCGACGTGGCGAGCTTCCGAAAAAATAGGTGCTATCGAGCAGGAGTACGTACACACGCGATTACTTACTTATACACGCATGCTTACCCTTTTGCGCGTGCTTACCCTTTTACGCGTAAATAAATTCGCAAACTACCAGTATACACTTTCGACAAAAAAACTTCGATAGCCGGCGACTCAGGTCCGACTGAAGCGCTGACTGGCCTCGCTCGAACGTAAAACGGTTGCGACCCGCGGTTCGATCCAAACAGCTCTACCGCAGCAATGATAATATCGATAACGGCATCGCGCGCGCGCGGAATCAAAAACGAAGCGAATCAGCGATTCGCAAAGTCGAGGCCAGACAGAGGACGTGGAATTTCGTCGAAGTACAAAAAGCACACCGGCGGTAGTTCACTTATCACAAAGTGCAAAACCTGCGCCGCAACGAGGCGTGAGTTTAACGGAATTGCACTGAGTGGAGTGTTCAGCATCTTGCACACCGGTTCGGTCGAGGCTTTCGAGGTAAGTCGCTCGGGTCTTTACTCTACGTTCTGTCTCAAGTAGAAATGCCAGGATGGGAAACAGGTGCGATGACAATATAACTACTGATGAGTGTTATATCATATATGTAGGTCAGCGCATATCTTCCTGCTTCTGTGGACGTGGTAAGCAAACCCTTGTTTTCCAAAGCTGTTCCTAAAGTGCACTAGTCTGGGTATTTTGTATTTGAAGCTGGACAAACCCGTACTCCAGCGTTGAGGTTCGGTCTAATGACGCGATAGTTTTCTCATCGTTCATCATCATGTTTTATAAGGGCTGGTGCGATTGAACCGTATAAAATATCTTTGCCTGGAGACTGGAAAGAGGTGCGTTCTTTGCTGTTGAGACGGGTTGCTTATTTTGTCTCACATTGTCACAAAAAGATCCCAGTTAGCAATGCGAAAAGTGGAAACTACTGTCAACCAAGATGTGATGAGGTACTCTTTCATTTACCGCGCGGAGAAGCGAAATTCATCTTTTCGAAGGCGACTACAGAGGTGCAGTTTGCGAGCCCTACTGCTGGAACACTTCAGGTCATCATCATTCCAACGAACAAATTAATGATAACAGAAAAGTCGCCTGAAATTGAATCGGTTGGAACGTTGGATAGTGTTTTAAATGCTGTTTCACCCGCCATCACCGGAAGGTGCGCGAGAGAATGATTTAACTCTTGATTTAAGGCTAAGATTTCCGATAGTGTGGCTGTTGAACAGGAAGAGATCATCTCACAAGAGCAATATTCCAAGAATAATCGAGGATATTATCAGGTTTTCTTATCTCTAACGAACTTTACCAGTACGTGCTAAGAGTTGTGCGTAGTACGAGCTGCTGACGCCGTTTGCGGCATATGGGCTCCACAATCTAGCTTGCGTGACAACTTCTCAGGTAAGGAGACTTTACTTTTACATGAAACTTTCACGTTATGTTTCTTCAGAACTATGTCGTTATTGCTACGGTGGCAGCTAGCGAGAAGCAATGGAGTACATCGGAACAGGTATGTTTTCAATCTTCATTCACCTATCACTTTCTTAAGAGAACTTTAAGGAGCTTCGCAATGTGGTCACCTCATTTCAAATCAGCAAGGTCTCGCAGAAAGCACAGTGAAGTTCATCGTGGCGTAGGCGTGTTGTAATGAAGAATTTTTTCATATTAAGTGCGAATTATGTACATTCAGTCACGGTCAGCGTAATAAGTTACGAGATATCTGTTCACGAGCCGTGGCCAGCGCTTGAGAAATGGTTTGTTCTGTAAGGGAGTGCTCCATACTTTCTTCCATCGAAACACGATTCACAATAGTGGTCGGATCTGTTTCCAATATAAGCCCACCATCTATTAACTCGTCGATGACTAATAGGACGAGGTCAAGGTTTTCTAATGCAGCGTGTTTGTCGACTACTCCTCTCAAAAGAGTACAAAGTGCCTCATACAAAGTTTCAAGAACTGATACTAAAATCAATTCGTTTTCATCGTGACGTGCAGCTACATAGAAACGCAAGTCGTGGCTGGCTTTGTGGACAGCGATGTAGTCATCGAGAATCAGAAGTTCTACTTCGCCTTTCCCACTTAAATGGGACGACTTGGTAAACAAATTTCGCTCAAACGTGAACTGTACGTCTCGTGCGCGCCTACAAGAATGGACATTCATCTAGGCAAAGTTATGGAGAGAGAAATGACGTACTTCAATGTTTCGTAATACTTGACTGCGACCCGCTTCCCTTCGTCATCTAAGATCACAATGCTACTCACACTCGGGATACTCATAGCTTGCTTTTTTGGCTCGGTGCGACACTGCAATCCGTCAATAGTAGCCGACGAACAGAGTGACGCAGCCGAGCGTGACGGAAAGTACAAGTGGTATAAGACGCGCAACTGCAGCCGTCAAAGTTGAGGTGACCGCGCCAAGTTCGTACGCTCGCGGACTCTTGCTTCTTTTCCCACATGCTATATAGTACTATTATAGCTCCTTCGGGGGTAACCTAGGCGAGCTTCCCGTATTCTAAGGCTAGTTAGTCAAAGTGGTTTTTCATTCTGCGTTTGCTTTCGTTCATATTTATATTTAGCGTCTGGAGCTATGTGAATAGGCCATTGTACCGTTGTATACGTGCTGAGGTTCTGAAGTTCTCACATCCGGTCAAACAAAGAAAACGTGAACATTCGTCCCAGTCGGAGAACTGACAGAGTGAAGATAGAAGAAGGGTATTTATTACCTCTGCAGAACGTACGTTAGATTGTACATCTTCCAACGATGCGTAGCTCTACTTTAAGGTAACTTGATCAATTTCGCGTTGCTCGACGAGCTCACAAAAATCCAGGATTTTGGCTAGTCAACTGGTCACTAAAGGTAAAGTGACGACGACACTTGCAAAGGCGATGGAGGTTAGAAAACTAGCTGATAGGTTGATAAGTATGTCGAAGCAGGTATTCGCGAGATCTTTTGAATATTTCTTCGCCAAGTAACTTGTGTCTTGCAGGGGTCAGTTGACGCGAGACGTAGAATTAGAGCCTACCTCGACACAGATGAAGCTCACACAAAAGTGTCGGTAGAGTTAGCTGGAAGATACATGGATCAGCAAGGAGGCTACACACGTGTGACGCGTAGTAAAAGACGAAGTGGAGACGGAGCGCAGCTTGCAGTCGTAGAGTTCGTACCGAGCGAGAGAAGCAAAACCTTTTAATACATAGAACATAGAAAGGGCGTAAAAACGTTGACGTACCGACTAGTTCGAATTCCCCACGTTGAACAGCAGCAAATTTTTCGTGTGAAAGAGACGAGGAAGAATCCCGTTAAAAGCCTTTTCCGACTTGAGCACGCATATGACGTCAACAAATGAAATTTTGCTGTCGTGTGTTTCCAAACCAGTCTTTGAAGCCTTTTCTGTCGCTTCAGCGCGCGTTGTTTGTTTTGAAGTAACTGCACTTGATACCCGAGGATTAAGTTCGGTAGTTTTTTGCACATTTTTACCGTGAGCGAACCACTTGAGATACTTCGCATCGCCTAGTGCGCTTCTTGTTGCTTCATTCGCAGCATCTGCGAGCCTCCTTTCCTCCTCTTCTGCGCGTGCTTTCTCCGCCCTAGTGCGTAGTTCTTCATCAAATTCGTCATCAGAACTTTGTCTTTTCCGTTTGTTGGACTGATCACCAAGCTGTAGCAATTTCTGTCGCTCTTGTTCTCTTCTAGCTGATGTACTCTGCATGAGTGTAAGGTTGATGTCACGAATCTTACCCCTAGGAGTTACTCTCTCTGCTTTTGAGTTTTTCGCTATGATGCTCGACATATGACGTATCGTGGCGATCCTCACGAGATCTTTAGAGATATGTCGAATGCGTTGACGGATCGCCTCGCCGAAGAGTTCGAACGAGGCCGGATCAACGTGCATACCCGGATGTCGCGATCTAAGCTTCGACGCGATCCTCTTCGATAGCCGCTGCTGATCAAAGACTACCTTTTGTGTTATTTGCTTCGCCCTCTGATTGACATGGTTTGTTTTGGACTGTGCATGGGAGATAAGGAGTGTATTTCCGCCTTGAGAATTTACAAAGCCTTCACTTTGTAAAGATTTGGCCCCAACAACAACGGCGCTGATGACTCGCAAAATCTCACCGCCGTGTGCGTGACTAAATAGCGCGGAGAGGATTTCTTTTGCGGAAGCGCGTTTGGACTTCATGCTCAAGTAAAGAGATGCAAGACGCATGATATCGTCTCCGTTGACATGGCCCTCACGGACGAGTCGCAAAACTTCACTCAGTGATACGTAACTTGGAACTTGACGTGCTTGCTCTTGAGGTCCGTGGTCTCCTTCACCTCGTGAGGGTCCACAGGCGACGCCCATAGTCTTGTCGTGCTGTGAGGGGCGTATGCGGATGTACTGAAGGCGCGCCTCTGAAAGTGCGATGCACGCTTATCAGTTTATCCTGCTACAGACAGTCGAGTCAAAGTGCCGAATTGTAAAACGGCCGCGCGCCTGAGCTTTTGCAGCAGTGAGAGCAATCCCTTTTTCACATTTTCAAACCAGCTAAATGGTCGCTAACTTAGAGAATTTTAGCAATCTCTGCCTGAGGAAGCAACATTCCGGACTTCATGGAGTTGTTCTCCACAGCTTTATAGGACGTAAAGAGTGATTTATATGATATCATATCATACCGTCTGAAATTCGATAAAAAAAGTGTGTCCTGATGTCCCAATACGGCGAGCCTAACTTACGTCAGTACTGCAGAAGTGGTCTCATGCCGCCGAGTAAGGATCGGAGACTCGTAGGCAGAGGAGTTGGGGTCGGTGCGTTCACGCCATGTGTAGACATACTTTCGCTCAACTTTTTCGGCGTAGGGATCGGATTGGGCTGCGGATTCGGTTTAGGTTGGGGCTTTGGCGGTGAGTCGTTTAACTTAAATACTATGACACGCAGTTTACCACTTCACCCAGGGGTACCGATTGGGTTTTGGGGCTTAGGTATAGGTGGTGGTTGTGGCGTAGGCGTTGGTCTTGCGTGGGGTGTCGGTTTCGGCGCTGGAAGTAAGTACATCAATCAATATTTCTTATTTCGCGACGTCGCCGCGCCATAGCTGCATAGTAGACACACGTCTGAGAGTTGACTCGGCGACTCACGTGGGTGAATTCGTGATGAATATTGGTTATTGTAGTGGCTGTGACGTGGCTCGCCTATCCAGCTTTCTTCGAACTACTCGGAAATCCTCCGAGTAGCGTTGCGGGAGCTTCAGCAGCGTTGGCAAATTGAATTATAAGTTTCTCTAGACTCTTGCTAAAACCTCGAGAGACTCATTTTGCTTCCCGACAAGCGAAAGCGCCGTAGATGCGATGTGCGAAACGCTAAGTCCAGCCTCGTTAAGCTGGAATGCATACGAACCGTGATCAATTGGACGATCGGGAAGTACCATTGGTCGAACCTTCAAGCCGCCGTCGAGCAGTCCGTCAGTCGCTAGGAAGTGCAACACGTGAGACGCAAAGCCGCCTATGGAACCTTCCTCTACCGTTATGAAAACTGGGTGTGATTTTGCCAAGCGACGAATGAGTTCGACGTCCAGAGGTTTGCAGAATCGAGCATCCGCCACGGTGGCGCTGACGCCAAACTCTTGCAACATTTGGGCAGCCAGCAAACAGTTATTCGTTGGAGTACCATAACCCAACAGAACGACATCGGTTCCTTCGCGTAGAACTCGGCCTTTCCCAATGTCTAACACCATGCCCTTGTATCCTGGATTGAGCACTTTGACGCTCTCATTTTCCATGTTGACCCCAACGCCCGCACCCCGAGGATAGCGGAAACAGGAGGGACGATCGTCAATAGCTAAAGATGTTGCAACCATATGACACAGCTCTGCCTCGTCCATCGGCGCCATAACGACCATATCGGGAAGGCACGCCATGAACGTCACATCGTACGCACCAGCATGAGTTGGTCCATCCGCGCCAACCAAGCCAGCACGGTCCATCGCAAACCTCACCGGAAGTTTCTGCAGCGCTACGTCGTGAACAACTTGATCCCAGCCACGTTGCAAAAATGTTGAATAAATCGTGCACATGGGTTTCAATCCCTCACATGCAAGACCCGCAGCGAAAGTCACGGCATGTTGCTCCGCAATGCCGACGTCGTACGTTCTATCGGCGAAATATTTCTCGAAATGGTTTAATCCCGTTCCCCCGCCCATGGCAGCGTGCACGGCCACAACCTTTTCATCAGCCATGGCTTCTCCAATCAAGGCATCGGCGAACACCTTCGTGTAAGTGGGGATTGTATCTGTTGATTTGCTTTGTTCACCGGAAGCGAGATCGAATTTGGATACACCGTGGTACTTGTCTTGAGCGTCTTCGGCATAAGAGTAGCCTCGGCCCTTCTCGGTCACGATGTGAATCAACACGGGACCAACGCTCTTTGTCTCTTTTACTTCTTGCAGAATGGCGACCAAATCCTCCAAATTATGCCCATCAACAGTTCCGATGTAATATAGTCCGAGCTCTTCAAATAGAGTCGAGCCAGATCCACTAATCATACCACGCGCATACTCGTCAACTTTTGCGGTGACCTCTTGCACAGGGGTTGGCATCTGTTTGGTAATCGCCTTGGCAGACTCGCGCAACTCGCGGAGAGGGCGCGACGACTGAAGACGAGCGAATGTCGACGAAAGCGCACCCACTGGATCTTGATTCATACTGTTGTATTGCGTAGGAAGCGACACTTGCTGGTTATCATTTAAGATGATGATCATGTTCGTGTCCAGAAATCCAGCATTGTTCATAGCTTCATACGCCATCCCCCCCGTGATTGCCCCGTCTCCGATTATGCTGATGACATGATTATCGCCGCCTTGCATATCCCGAGCGACAGCCATTCCAAGACCTGCCGAAATGGACGTACTACTGTGTCCCGCCCCAAAGCAGTCATAAGGACTTTCGCTTCTCTTCGTGAAAGGTGATAACCCGCCTGTTTGTCTCATGGTGTTCATTTGGTCCCTCCTTCCCGTCAAAATTTTGTGAGGGTAAGCTTGATGCCCCACGTCCCATATGATTTTGTCGTTCGGTTGGTCGAATACGTAATTGAGTGCGACGGTGAGCTCAATAACTCCGAGGCTCGAACCAAGATGCCCTCCTGTCTGAGATACGTTGTAGATTAGGTCTGCACGTAGTTCTTTCGCGACTTGCTTGAGTTGATCCATGTTTAAACCCTTCAAATGGCTCGGAAACTGCACGGTATCCAAAAGGGGTGTCGTAGGTTTGGACGAGATGACGCCGTAGCCAGCAATTCCTCCTTCTTGCGCTTCTTCAAGTTCAGATAAGATATCCTGCTCAGAACCACGATTTGGCACGAACCGTGTGCCTGAGCGCCCATTACGCGCACGTGCGCTCAATTTTCGCGTAATCACGGGGCGAAGACTGTCGGCGTTTCGTCCGTGCCCCCCAGCACATCGCGGGCGCGCGACTCGAGTCTGGTTGAGGTTTTGAGCCAGTCGAGTTGAAGACGTGTACATCGCGTGCTGCTATTTTGACGAGCAACGCTACGTGTGATTGCCGTAATGCGCACTCGCAACACTGTTCCTAAGCTTAGACGCAGTGCGCTCCTGTCGGCACGATATAGGATACACGTTTCAGTGCGGCCTGTCGGGGTAATTCACACGCGACGCGACAGCGTTTGACCGCGGCTGCGAGGCGAAGCAAGGCGATGAAAGAAATGTGAATGATACATGCTGTCTATATTAATATATGAGGCTATTTTCATTGCCGACACCAACACCGATCTCATACTTTCATCCTTATATTATGATACAATATAATGATACTAAAGTATGTGTGATTATGAAAAAAAGAATATTTCTTAGATTGGAATCACGTTCGTCTTGTCTTTTTAGTCTTTCGACACTGTCATGTGGCGGCGGTTGACTTCCGCGTTTCATAGCGAGAACTGTCAAAAGTCTGCTAATACAAAGTTGATCAGACCGTAATTGTACAAGTGTCAATCCACAATTGCTCTTATGATCCGGGCCTGAGACTGTCGCTAACACACCGACGCCTTTCTTGTGAAGACTTCAGAGCCTCGAAGTAAACCATGGTCAGAGCAGAAGAGTCGGGGCGAAGATTCAAATTTGAGTCGACATCGCAGAAAGTTAAGGCAATAAGAATAGATTCGAATGCTGAAGTAAATGGGATCCTCCTACCTGATGCTGAGTGTTTCACTGAACAAGCTTGTCAACACTGGCAGGAACTATGTTGTGCCCACGACTATAACTCTTTCATCAGGCAGATGCGGGGTAAATACCAAACGCTACCACAGATCATTTTACACCAGCGAGAGCTCGTAGATGCAATTTTATCTAGGCTACACTACAAAGCAGCAGTATCCGTTCCCGCTTTGCTTGGAGTTTTAAGTGCGCTAGCACAAGATCTTGGAGAAGACTTTCTTGTTTACTTTTCACGAACTGTGGAATCTATGGCGTCCTTGGTCAACGAAGGCGCATTTGAAGATTCTGAAGTCCTGGAAGTCATATTCGACTGCTTGGCTCGTCTTTGCAAATTGTGCAGGAAACAATTTCTGGCGAATCATTCAAAGTTATTCGCGTACACTTCGATGCTTCGGCTACATAAGTGCAGAATTGTGAGGAGCCTGGCAGCGAAAACTCTTGGTTTTAGTTTACGTTCTGCAACAATTGGCTCCTGGGGAGATGTTTACTTGGATTTGATTGCGGAAATAGCGGCAACGACTCGTGGATTAAAGTTTCAGATGGAAATCTCTGTTGAAACAGGTGAACTCATTTATCAATGTTTTGTTGGGATAGGCAACGAAATTCATTCTAAGGCACTTGACCGAATTGAAGACATGCTTACGCGTGCAGTTTTATGCGATGATATGAACATTGAAATACATGCGATACATTCCACTGTCATAATGACGACAATGAAAGGAGTTCTTCAACATTCGCAAAGTGGTCAATGTATGCCAAGGATTTGGGATATGATACATGAGCTGTTGCACGCGATCATAGCCACAATGGGTGAAAGTACGTCGCATCTTGTTACGCTTCAACTATCGCGTGTGTGCGTGCAGTACTTTACCCAGCCCTATCAAGTTGACAAAATATTGCAAGTATTCAATCATCTCGTTGCAAGGACGTCAAAGTTTGAGCTAACATCAAGCGAATCAGTCCTTGCGGCAAGACGCGATTTTCTCAGTGAATTGTTCACTTTTGTTTTTAGTTCGAAACTTGTTGGCAGTCCGCACACAGTAATACCTTCTTTACACAGTATTCCTTGGACCGTTTTGATATCGCAAGATAAGCCGGAGGAAACAATACGCTTTTTGTCGAGTCTGTATTCAAGCTACACACAAGCTACAGAATTGGCAGATCAACACATACTATTGCAAGCATTTGTGGCGGCACGTGATTCTGTATCAAAACTTGGAAAATCTTCCGTGCAGCTCATGCGAAAGCTCTTACACAATATTGCATCAAAACGACGATGTACGCCGTCAGCGCTAGATAAAAATATCGTAAATATTGCAGTGCACGCAGCATCGATTTCTTCTGACTGTGTCGCTGAACGTTCCGTCATAAATATTTACTACATACCGCTCACAAGGATACGAAGCAAAAGTCTTGATCTCATCAGCTGCGCTATGCAGAACGAGAAGATTGCTTTGAAGCGAAGTAACACTGCGGCGTTTGAAGCTCAGAATATACTAGCTATCTTAACAGCGTGCACAGAAGCTGCCCTTTGCTTTGATGTGTCAAACATAAGCGAGCGAGAAAATCGCGCGATGTTGACTATCGCCGAGGCTGTGTTAGAAATTTCATCCTCGCCATATTTTTCGCCGAGTGCTTGGAATGCAGTTGCGACATTCTGCGAGATGAACGCGTGTTATTTTGAGCCAACTGCAGAGTCTCTTTACACCAAGCTTGTCGAACCAGCAATAGCAATATTGGACTCCGAGGATATTAGACTACGACTAGCTGGCTTGCGTGTTTTACTCCTCATAGCAGATGGCAAACTCGCACAAGTAACTTCTAGTGAGAACGATGGTGAATTGATGGAGTCGATTAGAGGGCTCAAATCAGAGATCCGCATGTTCTATGCCTTGAATAGCCACAGTACTGAGTGTGGAGGTTTGTTGGCGCACATCAAATACTGCACAACCTCGCTTTCAAAATTAGCGTCCCTCGGTAGAGTGACCTCACAGAACAGTTTTCAGCGTTTTCTTTTGGTCAAACTATGTCTAGGGGCATTATATGTTCGATTGACGGCATTTTGGCCGGCACTGTCTAAGTATTTAGAGTCTTTGATTCAGGTGCAGCCTGAGGAAAGCAATCAACTGGTTGACAAAGTTATCAGAACAGACTGTATATGTTTCAACGAAGAGTTTGGAATGGATGCGGGTGGTAAAGCCCCGATAACCCTGAATACAGTTATAGACGATGATGATCATAACCATGAAGACCTCCACTGGATGTACATGGATTCTCTTTTGAATATTTTAGCGAGCATGGATGAGGAAACGCAAACTTCTTTGAAAATCATAGATCGATTTTTTGAGTATGCGTCTCGTGCAAATAGTTTACTACCTGGTATCCCTCGGAAGAACTATGATAAATGTTTAGTGACATGGCTTCGAATAATATCAAGGGCTTTAAAACGCAAGTCTGCCCTGAGATCAGATTCATTTATTTGTATTTTGGAGCGGATGACTGGATACGAAAATGTAGATGTTGCAACCGCAGCATTGACATGTTTAGAGCGCTGCAATCTTAGCTACTTCAGTGCTGAGCTGATTGATTACTTGCGATTACTAGTGAATCATACCACATTCAAAGCGACTTTGACTGCAAGACCTGTATGTTTCGATGCGGATGCCAAGGCAGACGGGGTATTTTTTATCGATGAAAAGTACAGAAAGAAAGTTGTTCCAATTCTTATTGGGATACTACAATGTCACGCCCGCCGTAAAGACAAAAAGGGAATCCGTTCCGCAGCACTTGCAAGTATATCGATGTTCGAAACGCACGAGATACTTCCCTTGTTTGCACGTAGCCTGTCTGGTGTGGTGAGAATAAGTGAGGATGAATTACATACACATCTTTTGGGTTCATTACTGAAGCAACGTTCGGCTGCATATACGTCAAGCTTACATATAAACTTGAACAGCTGCTCGAAAACGACGGTAGCATTTTTACTCAATTCGCGCACTATGATGACCGTACTTCGTGCTCATTTAAGAAAGTGCCCAGATATTTTTATCTTAGTCACATTCAAGATATTTGCGCTTTCTGTAGATCAATCATCGGAAGGTGGGTCAGTGGGCTTACTATCGGGTGACACGTTCGATCACCGTACAAAGATCATCCATCGCGAGAGTGCACTCAATATAATGATCATCTGCGAGTATTTTCAGGGTGACATCATGCCGTTCTGGCCTATCATCATTCCAGCTCTGTCCAAACTAGGCACACGTCTTGAGTCCCATGTACAACAACGCGTATCAACATGCCTACAAATTGTGCATGTGTTGTCCGCGTACCCCGATTTACTCTTTGCAGATGAGCAGGGTATTGGAAGTTTGCACTCCATTATAACTCAGTGCTGGCGGTGTCTTCAAGTACAGGACATATTGCCAGAATGTCGAGCGTCTATCATAAGTATACTGGGAAACGTCGTTGACTTTGTAGGAAGTTCGGAACCTCGAATCCGCTCAGAGGCGCTCAAACTTTTGCGATCGGACCGTCAATTAGTAAATTATGTGTTGAATCTGGTAAATTTTGATTGTACCCGTCGAAAACATTATAAATTTGGCGCGGAGTGGTCTATCCTTGAAAGGCTCGTCATCTTGACGTGTGAAGGAGATAATTTGGTTTCGATAATCATTCGAAATATCGTCAGCGTTATCGTGAGCACTTCGAGAGTAAGTGATATAGTGCTCCAAAAGCTATTGGGGGTTCTTTGGGCTATACTTTCTGAGCGAAGAGTCGAAAGAGATATCTGTAATGACGTCATGCATCAACTCGCTTTCTTATTTGGAAAAATTCGGCGAACACATATTCGTCATGCATTACTTGGCATTTTTGAGACTGTCGCAGCACATCAACCGCGTGCAATTGATGTCATTCATCGTTTGCGAAATCTCAATGCCATGCGGACAGACAAAATTGACGAAACGGATGTTACAACACGTGTGCAAACATATCGGGGACTCACGACAGACTTCTTTTTAGAAATCGCGGTGGATGTCTACTTAGTTGAATCACTCATTCGTCAAAGTATGTATGATTTAAAAGGTGATGACATCACTATTAGAATAGCAGCGCGGGAGTCATTGGTAAATTTCGCTTGTGCGGTCTCAAAACTGATTGTTCCAGGTGAACATGAGTCATTACTGCACGTGCTACAAGTCGCAGTCAACGATTCTCTGCCTTCGCTCCTATCACATCGTCATCTAAGTACACGTTTGGAGGGAATTATGATATTGAACAGTTTTATAGCATTGCTTCCTAAGATCTATCAGGATTTGTGCCAGTTGCGGAACCACCCACTGACGAAGCAATTTTTTGAAAATGTTGGGCACATTCAAGAACGACATCAGTGTGAAGCTCTCCGCAATCTAAAAAGGGTATTGCGGGTTGCAGAATTCAGCTCGCGATCGATGGTTACATTCGTTTTACCCTTGCTGAAGGGTTTTTTGTATTCTGATTCTCCGGATGTTGTGGAGATAGCTATTTCAACAAGCATAGAAACATTGCATTTCATCACATGGGATGACTATATGGTTGAGGTACTCAAAATTATCAATATGCGGGGTGTTGGGTCGAATGCATTCGAGAAATACCTTTGTTTAGCGTTGGTTAACATCGCAAAGGTTAATACAAAGTGTGGTGTTGGTTCTGAAATAGACCAGATCGAGGTAGTGAAAGAATTGAATCCGTCTGTTCTGCCGTATTTGGAGGCGCGAATTGTGGTGCACGGGCGTGACGAGCATCAGGGCAAGGTGAACCATTTGTTCACGCAAGCATTCTGCGTTATTTCATGCTTACTCGAAGCTTCAGACAGAGACGATAGAATGCGGATCGTGATGTCGAAACTTGCCCACGCTTTTTGCAGTCGTTCTCAGAAGGTAAGGGACTCAGCGCGTAGAACGTTGCGTTGTCTTCTGACGTCATTGCCATCCTCTATTATAGTCCAAATGCTGCAGTTTTTGATGAGTCAACTAGATAAAGGGTTCACACAATACGTTAGAGAATCTATCATATTTTCTGCGGTGTTCTCTGACGCGTTATTGGATGCAGATTTCCAGATCGTTCTGCCAGTTGTTGTGAATATCCTTGAGCGTGATTCTTTTGGAGATTTATATGGTTCAATGCTTTGCGGAAGTGTGAAGACATTCTGCGCGGAGAGCCGCAAGATGTACCCATTGAGAAGTACAGTCCTTCTGTTCTCACGTATTTACGACGATTACACGCTAAACTCCGCTATACGTCCACTGAGAAACGTTTTGAGCGTGAGCTCGGTCAGTGGATTGAACGCGACAAAGTTAAAGTTGTATCTTGAAGCTTTACGCCAAGGCTTGTCAACAAATACGCGACTGTCGGCTTACAGTGTGCTACTTATCTTCTTTTCAGTCGTAAGTAATTGTCTGAACGTGGTTGAAACAAAGGATGTTGAGTCCAACCGCTCTTCTAAAGGGATGAGGGACAACTCAGCGGCTCACGTTGAGAAGATAAAGACAATACATACTGAAAATATCAATATGCTGGCCAATTTTTCACTTGATATACTGAGTGATGTCCTTCGTAGAACGTCAAACGCCAACATGGGAAGTTTCACAAAGCATATGGAACGAAGTTACTTCAGTATACTCACAAGTCTACTGAGATATCGTGATCTTCAAATACGAGCGATTACTGTTCTGAAAGACACCGTGCGACATGCACCAAGTACATTTCAGCAGCATCTGGTCTTTATATCGAAGCTAATGTTTCAGCTTTTGAAACAGTCACCAACCTTAATGTTGCGAAATGCAGTGTATGCATTGTTGACAGCAGTATTGAAGAGCGATCATTCTTTGACGTTGTCTTCAGATCTTTGCAACCTCGTCGTGACTCTTACACTTGAAGACACGCAGCGCTACCAACTTTCGAAGGCTAATTTCAGTATACTCAAAGCAGTCATAGGGAAAAGGATTTTAGTACCCCATATGTATGAGCTCCTTGAGAAAATAATATCACTCAATGCTGTGGGCAACAATGTCCAGCTCAGAGCGTCGTGCTCAAAATTGGTTGTTCAGTTTATTTCGGTGTATCCCATCGGAGAACGTAAATTACATGGAATTCTTAACAGTCTGCTTGCGAATGCAGACTATGAGTATGCCCAGGGTCGTTTGTCCGTTCTAGCAACGATATCGACACTCGTGGCAAAGATTCCAGAAAACATACTCAATATACACTCAGAATTGCTTCTGTTTTTTTTCTTGGCAAAATTAGCATCAGATGCCGACCAAGCATGTAGAACTTTGTGCGCGCACAGCACGCTGGTATTACTTCAGCGCGTTTCAGACACTCGCCTCAATAAGCTCTTCACAATAATAGCCACAGCAATTACTGGCGAAAATGGAGCGATTGTCGGAGCAGCTTTACAGATACTCAGAATATCGTTGCCGGAGATAGATCTCGCAGCCCAAATTTATATCGAGTTACGAAGCGAAATCACCAAGAAAATCGTCAGTCTTTCAGATTGCGATGGTAGCGCAGTAGAGGGTGATTGGCCGCTATTGTACAACGCGCTCTTAATATTTGAACAGGGGTGTGAGCAGGGTATAGATGGCACACTTGATTCCGTGCAAGCATTCAATCTTTCTCGGGTATTTATCACGTTGCTCAATCATCCACACGTCTGGATAAAAACAACGATATGTCGATTACTCAACCTGTGTGTGATTCACAAATACACGAAAAATAGAACTGAGGTTCAATACATCATCAATAGTTTTCCAAGTGAGTGCATCCACGATACTTTGATAGGCATCGTGAATGTGTTGTGGCAACTACACACATCAAGTAGTTTCACAAAAACATCTGAGAAAACTATGTCATCAATTCAGAGAACTTTGACTGTCATCTCCGCGCACTTAATTCAGCAGGAAAGATCCGACTTTTGGCAGGGGAATGAGTGTTCGACCGAGATTTTTCATTTGCCTCTGTACGGTAATTTTGTTACAAACAAGATGCATTTGTTGAGAATGTCCATGTGCCGTGAGCTACAAGAGTTTGCATTGAAATGGATGGCTGCGCTCGCAAACGAAATGAAAGATGTGTTAAAGCACTATCCTGAGATCTTACGTGATTTCGTCGCAATTTGTAGAATCAGTCGTAAAGGGGAAAAAGGCATCGCTCTTCTCGCCAGCGATGTTATAGACTGCTTCTCTACTTACGTTCCCACGCAAATGTGGGTGCAGATTATTTCATCAGTCGACGATCATCATGATCCCGCTAGCTATTCTACGTCACTTGGTAAACGCAACCGAAAGCACATCTGAGAACCCGATACTTTTCAAGAACCCGCAGTGAGACACTATGATCTGTGCTGATTCATGAAAACAATCGAAACAATCGAAGCAATTCCGTCTTCCTTCTAACATCATCAGCAGTAACATATTCTGCCATTAAATTGAGCGAGGATATTATTTCCTGAACGTTTGCGGTGAAAGCATATGCCTTGAGTGTACGATCGATTCCCCAGAGCGACGCGAACGAACTACGTAGTATCAAAGCAATAGACGCCGATCTCGTTAACACTTCCAAAGGAAGCTTACTCAAGCGAGCCTGTCGAATACCGTAGTTCTCATCGTGACGACGTTCGTAGTCAATCAACATGTAGTTGAAGTTGAAATGCCCATACTCTTCTGCGAATCCCAAGGTGAGAGTACGTGATGCACTGTATACTACCCCGAAGTCCACAACCGTTCGTAAATGACTAACGAGAACGAGTTTTACACTCCGTTGTAGCAAAAATTCTAGGAACACCCACATGATGCACTCTGCCTCTCTAACACTGGTTGACTTACATGGCTCATCGAGAAGAACTAGTGCGCTGGAAGAACAGGTCGATATTATGCTCTGCAAGAGCTTCAAATCCGAGAAGAAGTGAGAGCTGAACAAACCAATTTGTTCTTCGCCATGATGAAACACCACGTCAAATAATGGACAATACATATGTCGAGCATTGATAAACCGCGTCGATAAAGCGAGCGTGGTAAGTTCAGCAACTCGTTGTATAAACGTACTCTTTCCACTCATACTTGGACCCGTTACGAGCACAAATGGCGTCGCATGTGTAAGTAAAAGCGAGCGTGAAGCACATGACTCTCCGAACTGTACACCCGGAGCATCAACAAGAAATACTCCATTTTCATTCATAAACGGTCTCGTATTGCGACAAAAATCAGTGCTGCGCTCAAAGAAACAGACGACATATTTCATACTATGCATTGTGATGCCGAGGCATGATTTTGCACTCTGTAAAGTTGCCTCTAAATTCTGATACATCAATGTTCTCCTCCGTTCCAAATCAGCCAACTTCGCCTCAAAACGCGCATTCAAGCAGTCTAAATGACAACAAGAAAGCCTGGTGTAACCACCACTTTTTGTTTTCAATTTCGAAGGGCAGTTATCGAAAGCAGTGACACGAGTACCGCGATAGTCGTCTAATTTGTAGAGCTCGGAATGCTGCACATACCAGTCAAATCCACAATGTTTTCTATACTTCAGTACTCTACTCTGAAATCCGAATAGTCGCTGCTGATTGATGATGAACGTGAAAATATCTTCTGCGATCTGACACAAAGACACACGATACAAATCAAACGTCCTATCGATCCCTGACTTCCACAAGAAAATATCACTCAAAGCTCCAAACTTGACATCGTGTACACCCGCACGAATGTGAGAGTTAAGTTCTTGTTTTATCCTGACCAAGGCAGGAGGTGAGAACAATCTAGTTTTCATTTCTGTAGCAATAGGATCATGCATTTGGTGGAGCAGACCGTTACACACGTCAATCGCGTAAAAAGTGTTCAGAGTCGCTATGATCATCGACTGAAAATAATATGGACCACCCGTTCGGATGTGTTTCCATTCTAGAATGAGGTTCGACAGTAGTGAGACGCATGTCTCCGCGTTTGCGTAATTTTCAAGCATTCGTACCTTGAATGCATCTGACGTATCAAAGTAAGCATTCGCTAAGTTGCCGCCATTCTTTTGCATATGACACATGCACTGTGTTTTCATCGCACAACTCATCAAGGTGACGCCGAACAGTGAGTATGACGCAACAGGCGCCAGATCGCCTTTGAACGTGGAGTCCGGCAACACTCGTGTTTTTTGTACAGTCGATGTCACTAAAAATTCGAGTATATCAGCAGTTCGTTTAGATCGTAATGCCCTCTCCAACACATGGGCGAGGTTGCTATCGAACCAATTAAGCACCAGGATGTTATTAGGTGCAGGCATATTGATATTTTGACGTCCAGAATACTTTTCGAGGACTAATCGAAAAACCTTACAGCCTAACATTATGCAGAATCTTGTCATGGTATCAATTAAAGCACGGAATTCGGATTGACATTCACTCGCCACGGTCGAGACAACAATGACCGTTTCTAGTCTTTCCTCCAAGACCTTCTTCAACGAATGTGTACAGTCAAAACTTTCGCTATATCTGAAACTGCTAACACGCAGTCGACTCGCCAATGAGCCTGCTGATATCAGTTCAACATGTAAGTGTGCGTCGAACCGGATGACGCCAATCATCACGCCTAAAACTGCAGCCTACACGCGACTGGTACAAATATATGTATGCTGAATCAAACTACATCCTTGCTGAGCGATTATTGGTTGGTGCACTACAAGTTGTGATATACGTTATACTACTATTCCGGACAACATGGCTGTGTACGTATTTCGTTCGTGGGCTTTTCACAGATGTACATGAACAATGCTAAAGTTCTGTTGTATCTATGACTCCTCCGCCAATACCGAGAACCAGAGTACGCGGATTCCAGTCTTCATTGTAGTTCGTGCAACCGAGATCACGCAAAGCTGCACTACCAACATCTGAACATAGCAGTAGGTGCTCTTTTTTCGCCAGTCGAAGTAAATCTTCAACTCCTTGTTCAATAAGCATGGACTGTTTTGCCATCTAAGAACGTTAACTAAATCTCTCGACATGTGCGACGCACCTTCACAATTTGAGCACCGCTTGCAGTGCAATTTCGTATCAGCATGCAGCATTGCCGTTGAATACCTCCTTCGTCTTTATGTTTTCGCATCAAGTCCATCAACGTATCAAAGTGCTGCTCGTGGACCATGACTTCTGTTAAATGAACATTCCGAAGCGATGCCGCGACTAGCACCCCCAGTGCACGTTCAACAATACCGTGATGCTTGCCTTCGAAATGGGTGATAAGAAAAGTGAAAACATTCAAAACAACTTTCAAACCTGTAATCAATAAAATTCTGTTCATCAATTGAACACCGCCGCTTTCGACAAAGCGTATCCTTGTACTTTCAAGGATCAAAATTCTCCGAAGGCACCCGAGAGTGAATTTAGTCTGTGCTTCGCTGAATGGTTGTGCCAAGATTCTCTGTTGTGCGATTCAAAAACTGAGCAGGATTTAGGTTAAAGCACGAACCAAGAAGCAGTCGAAAGCGTCTGCTTCCATGAAAATTGTGCAAATTATCTCACTGATAAGCAGAGATTCAATCTGTTGCAATAGTATTTCATAGGGTCATCACACAGGTCACCATCTTACCAAGTACAGAATACTTTCACTGCGATACTCTAGTGGCTTCTCACAGTCATCCTTCAGAACTTTTAAGAGTAAAGGTCAAAACTTTTTTATAGTAATGAAGCAACGTACTCTTCACAAGCATATTCGCAAGCTCAGCATCGCACAGCTCGTGAATGCGTGCTAAAGGCACAGGCGCATCGCCTTGACCTCGTGCCAAGAGTGTGCGTGTCAGCTTACATATCGTGATGTGCGAAGTTCGCCAATCAGTCGCCAGAACGTGCATAAGCATCGTTAAAGTGTTGTACTGTGGCAATAGTGAATGACGAGACGGAGGGGAAATCATAAATACTCACTTCTAATAGTTCCTGCTTTGTTCTGTAGCAACACTTTGACCCTGCCATAAGTACGCGCAAAAAGTCATCACACATAACGCCATTCTCAAGTACATCTGCTCCCATATTACTAAGCAAACGCTTCGAAACGTCATCCCAAATGTCAACCATGACGTTACTTCTTTGGAGAGTCTCTACGTAGAATATAAACCAATACCACATTACTAGTCGTGCTCAAAACTCTCACCTAACAGAATTTTGAAAACAAAGTGACAAGTCTCTTCTTTGTCCAAAACTAAAAGTGCCGCCGTTGTCAGGCTCGATGTAGTTTGAATGAAACTTTTTTCGCCGGTAAAGAAATTAAAGTCGGAAGAAACTGCACAAAGTTTTGATACACACAACTCAATTTTTGTTGCATCTGTCTCCTCAGCGGCTCTCATAAGTTCCTCGAACATGAACGCACGTTTTGATCTATCCTCTGAGCTTTCACGCAGTATGTCACGGTATTCTAGTCCTCTTATCCGAAGTTCTTCCTTCGCTTCCCGGAAAGCTTCCTCTTCGCTCATCTGAAAGTCAACGCGATAACTTTCTACTAAATCTTGGAACAGTGCCTTGTGAACGCGTCTTTAGCTGGCTCGTGACAATCTACGTGATATTCTACCTGTGTGAGTCGTACATGATCCATTGTTGTTTGTCGCAAAGTGCAGCAACGCCGCCGTATCACGAGACATACGTGCGAGTCAACACGAATGTGGACGCGCAACGGTGACGTTCACGGTGAAATACATGCTCCTAGTTTCGACGTGTTTTCATACATAACAATACGTTCATATACAGCGTCTTACATTCAGTATCATATGATATGTTCGTACGAATGTGACACCGCACATCGAGAGTGGCGAAACAAGTTCGTTGAACAGTCATTCGTTCGCCGTACTCCGTTCTGTAGTCCACGGTCCGCACACCCGTGGAACTTTGCGAGCCATGACGAGCTCTTCTCTCGAGCGGCTGCTCCTCCTTGATGGAAAATTATGGGTCGATATTCCAGTGAAGTTGCCCCAGTTGTCGCCAGTTTTCCGTAATATACACGAGTATCGAGAAGATTTTGCGGCCCTTCTTGTTGAAGAAGCAAGAGAGAGTGTGAAATCAGGATTTGAACAATCCGCGGGTAATGATGAAAGTATATTCTCATCGATTGTGACTCTTATTTTCGATTTCAGCTTCTGGGTGTCGTATGAAAGTAACTGTCACCAAAATATCTCTCGGTGCTGAGGTGACTTGCACCATCTCCAAAGGAAACGTAGACGAACTCGATAGAATATTGAGGCCGAATGTGGTCATCTTGATAGCCCCAGAAGCTACGGGATACGCGCCACGAGGTCCTCCCGCGGGCCCCCATGCACTTGGCACAGTACTGCACACTTCTCTTTCCGCGACAAAGCAAACTGTAACTGTAAAGTTGGTCTCAAAAGACACCAGCTTTCTGGTTCCACGAGGAGGGACGTCGTTGAAGCACGATATAAACGACCATAACGTTTTGGGCACATACTGGTTATTACCCAGCACAAAGTTGTCTACGTTTTTGCAGGAGTTTGGTGCACTTTGGTCCCTAGAAAACTTGGACACTGTACGTTATTCTTGTTCGTAGACTACTTTGATATTTGTTCTAAAGCCTAATATAGCGCATGTTACAGTCCATTTTGAATCCAGGGAAGCATAAGAATAATCATGTTTATTCCGACAAGCTGCCGTGTGTGCCTCAAATTGGCGGATTGGACGAGTGCTTCAATCGAGACCAAACTCAAGCAATCAGACAAGCTATGCTACGCGATGTATCGCAATCAACAAACTTTCCTTTCACTCTCATACAGGGTCCTCCTGGCACTGGAAAGACACATACAATAGTGCGTCATTTCGTTTCGTTCGTTTGAAGTGCTGATATTCTCATATTTCTTTACAGTGGGGACTCCTAAATGCACTCCATCTGGTAAAATTTGATGATTACTATCGCTCGATCATACACGCTATTGCCGGGGACACTGACACAACGCAACAAAGACCACATATATTGGTTTGTGCGCCTAGCAATGGCGCGGTTATGAACATCCTACGGCGCGTATCACATGCAGGTTTCATTCAGCGTGATGGAGCGAAATACCATCCGTCAATAATTCACGTTGGAACAAAAAATGTAGATAGTGAGGACAGACAACTGTTCGAATTCAGCGCTGAAAGTAAAGCAAGAACGTTATTAGGTATGAGTAAGGAAGATTGGTTGCTCTGGCTTTCCAGGCAGTGCCATACTGTCCGAGCGCTAGAGGAAAACTTACAAACACGACTCAACTTTCTCAAGCCCGCAGAGAGCACTCGCTTCAATCAGGCCGAGCTTGAAATGATCACGAGGGAAATACTTTCCATGTACGAAAATAGAGACCGAGCAGTAGCAGATCTTTCGCGTCTCGAACATTTGCGTCCGTATTATGATCAAGCATTGAGAAATGAGTGTAATATCGACGTGCTACGAAGCGCTTTGGAGACATCCTTCGTAGATGAGGCTGAGATAGTTTTCACCACACTCGCTTCCAGTGGCAAACGATGCCTTACGAATGTTTCACATGGGTTTCATACACTTGTTGTTGACGAGGCCGCTCAAGCTACTGAGTTATCTCTTCTTGTGCCGTTATTTCATGGGGTTAAACACTGTGTTCTGGTTGGTGATCCTCAGCAACTGCCGTCGACTGTACTTTCCAAGGCGGCTGTGCAATCACACTACGATAAGTCCTTTTTTGAGAGACTGGTAGACAATGGCATCAGTCCGATTCTGCTTTCAATCCAGTATCGTATGCATCCTAGTATACGGCAGTTTCCATCAACCTTCTTTTATGCAGGCAAGTTAGTAGACGCGAGTGTTTGCACTCGTACAACGAGTATATTACAACATGAAACGATGTGCTTTTCGCACATTGTTCCGTTCGGTCCATATTTGGTGTTTGACACGAGTGGTGGTGTCGAACAGCGGGACTATCATGGCTCTGTGAAAAACGAGTATGAGGCAATGTTATGTGTTCGACTCATATTAGCTGTAGAGTCATCTATCGCGCAGGCTGGGCCGAAGTTGACATTAACAGTCATTTCACCTTATTCGTATCAGTGCGAGAGACTCAGACAGTTAACACGCCAATTAGGAACACTGCAAAAAGTCCAAGTGCATATTAGCACTATAGATGGATTCCAAGGCAGAGAGAGTGATGCGGTCATACTATCGTGTGTTCGCAACGCGTCGACAGGCGTAGGATTCATGAACGATGCACGCAGATTGAATGTTGCTCTGACACGGGCAAAAACATTTCTGTGGGTCTTGTGCAGTGCAAATACAAGTAGTAATCCACTATGGGCATCTCTGATAAACGATGCGCTACATCGAGATGTTGTGGTCCCAAAGTTCACGGTTGAGGAATTCTTGCATGCGTCAGCACCATAGTACATATTTTCACATGAAAACAACTGCGTCCCACATCAACAGTTTTGCGTTGTACATATGAATTCGATCACTGCATGATTCTTTTCGGCTAAAAAAGTGATAGAAGACTGCGCTACACCTAGCTGCAATGCCACCGTTTTCAATTTTGAACAACCTTGGAAAAATGCAGCAGACTGTTGTCGGCAAATTTCGCGAAGCAAAAAGAGAACAGATTCTATGTGAGGACTCGACGATAGCCCATGGTTTAACCCAGAGAAAAAGTCGTCAGACGCATCAGGTGACAAGTCACGAGCGATTTTGTTCACATGACTTGCTGGCAGCGTGTGTAGTACTGCTGTAAATAGCGCTGGGTTTGCGAGACGAGCCGCCAACTTGAGAGCATACGAATAAAGTCCTTGCTTCACTGCTAGGTGTATACTCTGTTCATCTACTTCCTCTCCTATCATGGTCGGTCTTGCGTTCAGAATACAATTATCCAAAATATGAACTTGATTTGAAAGAGTCACTCCCAGAATTAGTCCGTTGTTTGTAGAAAACAGTGTACCAGTATGATTCACAGAAGAATCATCAACATGCAGTCTTAGCCGTTTAATCAAAGAACAACTTTGCACGTCATATACTCGTAACGCGCATGAAGAATCCAGATAAGCGAGCATGGTATCGCTCTGAATAAAGGAAAGCCGAGAAGAGTGTGAATTATGCGAAGTCGAAGAGTTAGGTATATCTATGGAACCATGAATCGTTCCTTCTAGTACATGCCACATGTGTATTCGGTTATTTCGTGACAAGGAAGCAAGCATTTTACCGTTGTGAGACAATATAGCCGTAGTGATCTCGGCTGAATGAGAGAACGAATCTAGCTCGCGCTTACTCCCATTTAGATCCCACACACGGGTAGTCTTATCCCATGAACACGAAATTATGTACATATTCTGCGGGCAGATCTGCAAAGAGGTCACTGGCGCTTCGTGGCCGACCAAAATATCAAGAAGCTGTCCTGATGACATCGACCAAACCAAAATGTTGTGACTTTTCTCAGCAGCGCCGCATATGATGTTATCACTCTGGTCAATCGATAAATGTGTTATTCCTTGCCCATCTGGACAAATGAAGGTTCGAAAGTTTTTGCACCTGATGAGGTCAACTGCTCTCGCTGTTCCATCCAAGCTGGACGACACAAACGCATCGCTATGACAAAAAAATACCACATCCGTTATCGGTCCTGTGTGCTGTGTAAATGTCATGGAGCACGTTCCGAGAGGTAGCCGCCAAACTTTGACAAGTGCAGCTTCAGAACCAGTGACCAATAATGTTCCATCCTCACTGAGGGCCGCTGCTCCGATTTTTGAGAGTTCATTATTTGACTTGTATATCAAACTATCACTTTGCCAATCCCACAAACAAAGCTCACCAGATTCATCACAACTTAGTAATACAAATTTACTCACAGGGTCAAATTTACACTTCACCGAATCGCAAACCGGAAAGTCCATGTTGACCGTTGCAAGTATCACACCTGTGACCATGTCATGTATTGTAAACCCGTCTGAGGCTCCAATACATATCATACTTGCACTTGCGTCGAAAGCAGCACATAACATGGTCGAAGTGAGTGGAATAGTTCGCACTACGGTATTTGAACCGTCTGACGCAAAATTAAATTTGATCACTTCACCATTTGTCAAAACTGAAAGCATTTTGGCTGGTTCGTTACAAATATGCACCGCGAGTAACTTGGCTCGCGCCACAAAATCAAAGAACGTAGGTTGTTCAAAGAGGCCTATGATCTTGCATGCTCTATCGCTGGATGCAATAGCTAGGTAAGCGTCATCTGAACTCCATGATAAGCTCAGGAGTGATGTCGAACAACCCATGTCTCGGCTTCGCAACGCCAAACTCAGCCGGTCTGCAGCGCCCGTTTGTTGCAAATTCCACACCTCAACAGTTCTATCAATAGCGATTGCGACATATCTTGTCGAGTGACTGAACGATACAGCGTGTATTTCACTTTTGTATCGGAATCGCTGGCAGATGACTTGCTTACGGGTGTCAAACATAATCCCAGCCGTTTTGCCAACCACAAGAAGCAGAGTTTTACACTTTGAAATCGCTAGTTGGCGGACATTTTCTTCTAGCTCACTCGAGAAAATAACTGCTCTATCTGAGCCGACCTCAATCTTCTTGATATGGCTTCCACAGCACGTATAAAGTACACCATCCAGGATGACGGCGGCCCCGGGACGAGTCGAACCAACTACGTTCGTCACGCGGTAGCCGAGCATAACGATGCTTGAGAGATTTAGCGTCCGCTAAATCGACTCTCCAACTATTTTCGTGGATGCTTAGTCACCTCGGAGGACGCGCGCAAAGAAAGCAAAGCGTCGGGGTGCAGCCGCCGGAGTCGTCGGAAAACCACGCGCGGGCTCGTATAAAAGGTTCGTAATTTGCGGATGGAATCATCTATTAGAATATCGTATCAAATATTGACCGCGATATTTCGAGCTTAAACTTTTTCCAGTTGCAGCACGCCATGAGTCGCGGAGTTTCACGGTTCCCGAGAGTACACTCGCTCCGCTCACACATGCACACACAAAGAGTTGAGTATGTCAGAACTAAACTTGAGAGTTATACATTTATCTTCGCTGCGACATGCATTATTTTGATCGGCAACGGTGAAAAGTCTCTTTTCGCGCTGGCGGGCAACTCAACACAAAAGAAAAAGTACGGTGAGCCTATTACGATGCAGCATTGACTTATTTATTACACAGGATGATCTTGGGACTGTCCGGCACATTTTGCACCTTGCAGACTAAACTGGTTGATCATGCCACGAGCAATAAGCTTGGACTCAGAAGAGTGGCAACAGTTACCGCATCTGTGCTTTGGATACTGATGCTGTGCAGGTACGGCAGTTTGTCAAATACCTTTACAAAATTTAAATGCGGTCGCAGTTCGGTCTCATTCCTTTGGAGAATATACGGATGTTATTTTCTACTCGTTCAGGTTCGCTGACTGTCTCGGCAACGAAGATCTGTAGCTAACAACATATGCAGGTAGTACTATTTCTTGGTATACTCCATATGATACACTTTTTCGCTCAGTGGAATTAAAAATACGACATCATCGCGTCACGCAGGATATCAGAGTATGTAAAAGCACGTTTATGGTCGTTCAACTGTGTTATACTCTGGTATCTGGTCGAAATTTAGATACCGATACGTATCAGAAGCATCGGTGGCGAGACTCGAGGTATACTTGAGATATTCACTTTTCGATGGGATTCGTCCAATGATTGCGCATACTGCTGCAAGTTCTGCGGATGCAAGGTAAACATTAGCTCCCTTGCCAAGACGGTTCGGGAAATTGCGAGTACTCGTTGAAACGACCGTGCTACGCTCGGCGACTCGAGCTTGATTGCCCATGCACAGTGAACAACCGGGCATCTCCGTCCGTGCGCCCACGGAACCAAATGTACCGTAATAGCCTTCGTCTTTTAGACTAGATTCGTCCATTTTTGTAGGTGGTGCGATCCAAAGACGTGTTGGTAGCGTACCACTGAAGGATTCCAGTATTTTTCCTGCTGCGCGAAAATGCCCAATATTTGTCATGCAAGAACCTATGAAAACTTCATCAACTTTATCCCCTGCGACAGTAGACAACAGCCTTGCATCATCCGGGTCATTTGGGGCACATAATATGGGTTCAGTGATGGTAGCCAAATCGATCGTTATCTGCTCCGCGTATTCGGCGCCACTGTCAGCCTCAAGAAGGATTGGAGCTGCAAGCCATGAAGTCATGGCTTCTATACGACGCTCGAGTGCGCGTTGATCGCCGTAACCTTGTGAAATCATCCATCTAAGAAGAACGACGTTGCTCTTCAGATATTCTTGGATAGGTTCCTTGTTGAGCTTGATGGTGCAACCTGCAGCACTTCGTTCAGCACTCGCATCGGATAGTTCAAAGGCTTGTTCACACTTGAGATGTTCAAGACCTTCAATTTCTAGTATACGGCCGCTGAAGACGTTAACTTTGTTTTCCTTGGAGACGGTGAGTAGCCCCTCTTTGATGGCAAAGTATGGAATAGCGTGCACCAGATCTCTTAGTGTGATACCAGGCTGAATAGATCCGGTAAACCTAACGAGGACAGACTCTGGCATGTCTAGTGGTATAACTCCTGTAGCGGCCCCAAATGCAACAAGACCTGAGCCAGCAGGAAAGGAAATTCCTATGGGAAAACGTGTATGTGAATCGCCGCCAGTACCAACCGTATCTGGTAATAACATTCGATTCAGCCAACTGTGTATAACGCCGTCGCCGGGCTTCAGTGATACACCACCTCGAGTTCTAATGAAGTCTGGTAGTGTGTGATGAGTAGTGATGTCCACCGGCTTTGGATATGCTGCGGTATGACAAAATGATTGAAGTACAAAATCAGCGCTAAAACCGAGACAAGCTAAGTCTTTCAGCTCATCACGCGTCATTGGACCTGTAGTATCTTGGCTTCCCACTGTGGTAACTTTCGGTTCACAATATGTACCGGGTGACACACCACCTTCCATACCGCAAGCTTTTGCGACAATCTTTTGAGCATATGTAAATTTGGTGATCTTTTTATCCTGCGAATTGGATTTTCGGAAGAGGTCGGACGGAGGTAACTTCAAATGAGCCCGTGCCCTCTCTGTAAGACCACGACCTATGATGAGCGGGATTCTACCACCAGCGCGTAACTCATCCAATAGCACAGGACTTCTGAGCGAAAAGTTGGAAAGTTCTTCATTCGAATCGTGTCTTTTGACGAGTCCTTCATAAGGGTATATGTCGATGACATCACCCATTTTCAAACGATCGACACTCATCTCAAGAGGGAGTGAGCCACTATCCTCCATAGTATTGAAGAAAATCGGCGCAATTTTACCACCAATCGTGACACCACCGGTCCTTTTATTCGGAACGTACGGGATGTCTTCACCCATATGCCACAGTAGAGAGTTTGTCGCTGACTTTCTTGAAGAACCAGTGCCAACAACATCGCCAACATACACAAGTGGGAACCCTTTCATTTTGAGCTCACGCAACTGATCCATCGCATTTGTTATCCCGTCTCTTTGATTTTTAAGCATCGCGAGCGCATGTAATGGAATATCTGGCCTACTCCAGGCGTCTTGCGCTGGTGACAAATCGTCAGTGTTGGTCTCTCCTGTCACTCTAAATACAGTCATGGTCAATTTCTTTTGCAGGGAATCTCTTGAAGTAAACCATTCAGCGGCAGCCCAACTTTCGAGTACTTGAATTGCAAACGCATTGCCTGATTTCGCTTTGGCTTCAACATCGTAAAATGCATCGAAAACTAGAATGGTATGCGATAATTCTTTCGCGGCAAACGACGCCAGCTCTGGGCTGTCCAAAGCGGCCATCATAGGGGAGATGTTGTAACCCCCCTGCATAGTCCCAAGAAGCTTTAAAGCGAGCTTTGGATCGACGAAACGATTGCTAGTCGATCCACTCACGATGGATGCCAGCCACGCCGCCTTCACGTACGCAGCCTCATCGACACCAGGCGGGACTCTAAATTTGAGGAGATCTAGCAAGCGCTCTCCGTCTGCAGCACACAGGCTATCATTTTCGAGAAGATTTGTCACCTCAAGAACTTGGGATGCGCTCAGTGGTTTGGCCGGTATGCCCAATTGTCTACGTTCGTCTTCATGACGCACATAGGTCGCCAGAAAAGAGTTCGTAGTTGTAGTACTCAACTGGCGCACCGAAGCTACAGACGCAGTACGTAATTTAGCGATGTAAGACGGGGAGACTGTGAGAGGGTGACACAAACGCAGTGCGCTCGAAAAGGCATGCCAGCAGCGGCGACTCATCGATAGGCGGTACACGAAGTGTCACAGACGAAGGCGCGGCACGTTGTGACGGTGCGATCGGGACGACGCACTACATAGTTGGGTTTAGTCCTCTGACTATAGATTTTCATATATTATGCGGAATTATGCTATATTTCGCGGATATATAGTGTACATTTATATAAATTTTTCCCATTTATGGATTCCCGTGATGTCCATGATATATTATAATGACTTTTTGCCTAACAAAAAATAAAAAGTATTCGGGTATTCACGCTACACGAGGCCACGAGTCGGACTTCCAAGAAGAAAGGCTAGCGCTCCAGGATTTGTTCACCCAGTGGCGTATTTGCAAGCTGTGTGGCGAGGAAGGTCGTTCTACATCGCTTACTGCGCAGATGCGTGTGGGTCATCGGAAGAGGCGACAGAATTGTTCGCCGGTGAGGCATCTCTGCGGCAACTCTATCGAGGCACTCGTTCGAGAGGCACAGCTTTCACGCTGCTATTCAGCGCGAATTGAGTGTAGAAATTGCGGACATTGGCTTTGTGTTTGAATCCAGAATTGTGTTGCTTTCGTACCGTAGCCGAGTCGTGTGTTAAGAAGGCGTCACAGTAATCTTGAGTACATTTCAGGTTGGAAAGGAAAGCAAATAGTCGCGTACCACAGTAGTATCTCGCCATACGTCGAGCTAGAGTATACCGCGACGATAAACCGTCGACGAGTACCTTGCGATTCGATCACAAGCGAAAGAGAATGGAGATCGACGTCAGGTAGTGGAGCACGCGCCGTGCAGCTCAGACTCGTGGCGCGCTTCAGTAAGTGCAGTAAAGTGCGGAAGTATGGACTGAGAGATAATGACACATGATATGAACCCAATCCCGTATTATAGTGATGCTAATGCATATGTCTGTCCTACGAAGCCTATACATACATATAGACTTAGCGCGTATGAATAAGCATCAGAAAGTACGCAACATCCATCGCGACTTTATAAACCCAAGGTTTCTCATGGACGGCCCGGCCCACCCGCGTCGAAGGACGTAGGCGACTCGATCGTCAACGCGAACGCGTTGCGCCGGTTGCGACGTGCTTCGAATGTCTGACGCGGCTAGACTATACGATTTGTTGCCACGACGTCTTCCTGACGTGAAGATTCAACAAGTCGAGCTCAAGTAGGATAACAGTCCGACTAATATCCGCAACGGGCTCGAAAGTCATGAGCAGTAAACCAACAACGTGCTGCGTTCTGGAAATTCTGACTTCTTCTTGTAAGCCTTTGTTACGGAGAGACTGGCGTGGCGAAGCACCCTCAAACTACGTGGAGCAATTTTCACTCGCATTCATCGAAGCAAGCTATGAATCAGGACTGCCGCCCATTTTTTCAGACAACTCTGGAGAGAACGACTTTTTCCACGTGAAGCACAACGATCTGATTTTTATGTGTGTCGGTCGTAAAGGTTCGAACCCAGCGCTGATTTTCAACTTCATTCATAGCTTTATTGAACTTCTGAAATATTATTTTGGTAAACTCGAAGAGGAATCTATCAGGGACAACTTTGTTCTCATTTACGAATTATTGGATGAAGTCATGGACGATGGCTATCCGCAGTTCACCGAGGGCAAGGTCCTTGAACAATTCATCACACTTGATGCGCATCGCTTAGAGGAAGTGCGAGCTCCGTTGGCGATCACAAATGCTATTTCTTGGCGTCCAGCGGGTATTTCTTACACGAAGAATGAAATATTCCTTGACGTGCTGGAAAGTTGCTCGTTGTGTGTGAACAGCTTCGGAGAAATAACACAGTCTTCGTTGCAAGGCGCGGTGCAGATGAAGGTACAACTCAGTGGTATGCCCGAGTGCAAACTCGGTTTGAATGAAAAACTTTATCCGCATCATGACCGTTCTTTCACAAGCGGTGACCGACCGATAGGTATGGAAGATATCAAGTTCCACCGTTGCGTCAAGTTGGGAGAGTTTTCCTCAGATAAAAGTATAGTATTTGTGCCCCCAGATGGCCGCTTTGAGTTGCTTTCATATCGTTTGTCGTCAAGCGTCCAACCTCTGGTTTGGGTTGTTGCCAAGCGAATAGCTCTGGGAGAAACAAAAATAAAATACACCGTGAGAGTATCTACGCGTTTCAGGGAACGCTTCTCAGCTCAGGATGTGACAATTATCATTCCTGTTGAATCAGACGCGACGAAGCCCGAAATACAGTGCAAAGTTGGCGAAGTACTATATGTCCCTGAGTTAGAGTCTATCAAGTGGCATGTTAAGACGATTCCTGGTGGGAGAGACTTCGACTTGACAGTGCTAGTTTCAGTTCCTTCTGTGAAGGCACAAGCTCCCAGCTTTTCTCGCAGTTATGTTAAGGTACAGTTTGAGATCCCATATTTCACACCAAGTGGAATACAGGTTCGTTACTTGAAAGTATCAGAAAAAAGTGGATACTCAGCCCTTCCATGGGTAAGATACGTCACTCGCTCAGGTGACTACACTTTCAAAATTGGTCAGGTGGCTCACGAGCGCAACGTCACTTGAACTGGGACTCCAAAAAGTATAGACTGATCCATATTCTGCATAGCTTCTTGCGCGTCCTCACTATTCAAGAGTAAGGCAGTGATCTGAATCATATCAATTAGAATTACCTTTTAGAAAACGATATGTAAGCAATACGCCGTGCTGTAGTGTTCCTACTTTGCTCAGTCAACACGACTTGAACAACTTTACCGAAAGTACTGAAGACGAATCGAATGGCCTCCTCGGTGATGTCTTGAGACAAACCTGATACTCTCAGTTCGTTTCCTTTCGACATCTTCAGAGCAGCGCGAGTGCACCTCCGGGTTTTCGACGACCGGCAGTGTGAGACGAGTCGTAGACACCAACGAGAACGCGGCGGGCGGCATCCCCGTAGAGATGAGCTCAAAATTACGCCATTGACGTCAAGTGTAATTTAGGCGTAAATTACGCGTAATTACGATGCCCAAAATATTTCTGACGTCAAAAATTACGCTCTCTTGAGGAGCGCGTCTTTGCGAGCTGGCTAAACGAGAGTGGGATCGTTCGCCGAACGCAAGCAAGTTCAAGCTGAAAGCTATCCGACGGTAGCACACGTCTGCTTCGACACGATTCATCATTTCCATATATCAAGCGACCAAGCGTCGATTCGAAGCGGGAACGGTCCGCGTTGCGGTCCGCGTTACGGGGGGCAAACCGTTATGCCTTTCTAACGAAGACTGAATAGCCGCGACATGGGTTCTTCAGGTCAGAGTCGTCACCGATACTCGCACCCGAAGATAACCGAGGCTACATTTCCATTCGGAAACTACGGTAAGGCAAATTCGAAAAAACTTGATCTAATTTCGGCCGTGCTTCGAAACTCGGGAGGAAAAACTACGACTTACCATATCGATGAAAACTTTAAAATACGTGTGGATTTACTTTGTGGCCTTGGAGTTGTGCATGGGACATACGTAAGAGTGACTGGAGTAAGTTCTTGCTACGTGAAGCGCCTGGTGGCATATTCCTTGAATCAGTCGGACGGCTCAAGTACAGTCAAGTGTGTTCTAGAACGCACTAGCCAGCATAGTCTCGTCACTGATATGTTGAATTTAAAGCCAAATCGCCACACAATGCTGTGGAGAGCCTACGACATACACCGCATGATAAATGTTCAAATACCTGAAGCTCGTGTCATTCATGTTTCGTTTCACAGTGGCTCTCTGCACCGTCGTTCGACTATGAGCGCACTACTTCACATGCTAGCTTTGAAAGTTCGAACACTGCGCTATGTGCGGTTCGGGCAACCTATCTGGACTTGCAAAATGGAAGACAAAAATATATTTACAATACCTTGCTTCAGAGTCTCACGAGTTGAGGGCATGCATTGCGAAAAAGTTACCGAGGATATTGACTTCCTCGTGAGTGTGAAAAATACCAAGTATGTTGTACATATTACAAAAGCACCACTTGGCTTACCATGTCCTGCTGAAGTTTGCTGCCGGCACGGGCTATCGAGAAATAAATCTGACATGGATGGATTACCATTCCGAAAACTCTCAGCTATAAGTCTTCGGCAACGAGAGATTGCGAAGTTGAGCCAGTGCCACGGCTTGAGAACGGCTGCTGTGTCGTATCACGAGCTTGAGCTGTGTGGGAACGCCTTGAAAAGATACTTGCTTGTGGACGCGTCAACACGAAAGAATTATGAATTTGGACAAACGCAACTCTTATTCATCGTCTTTGGCGTAGCTGACCCGATTAAAGCTGTTGAGCGTTTCAAAAATATAGTCATACAACAGTCAAGTGCATGTGGCAGTATAGCATCATTCGATCTGGCAGATGTATGCTCTCCATTAGGAGCTCGCTTGACGGATGTACTTCAAAAACAGTTTGAACACTTGTATAGAAGGACAAGGGTCGTTTATGCGCTTGTGTCCGGGTCGGAAGGAGAGCTCAACATTCCTGTCTTCAGTTTGAATATGGAACATTTTGTTACACGGCAAATGAATGTAGTTTCGACCGCACACTCTTACCACGGCAAACGAGCCACAATTGGTTTATCTATTGATCTGAGACGTAAGTTTTATTGTGCCCTGGCAAAAAGTTTGCAGCTACAAATATGCTACACGTGTTCTAAAGATGGACACGACTTGTTAAGTTCAGCAAGTCTCACAAGAGTCAAGTACTGTTGGGCTGATATTGGTGGTCATATACATATTAAACAAATACTTCTGGATTTATTGCATTTTTCCATGAAGTATCATCACCTTTTTGACCACGTTACCGCACCAAAAAAAAATGTGCTCTTGTTTGGGCCGCCGGGTACAGGCAAAACCCTCGTCGCGAAGATATTAGCAGAGGAGAGTGGCATGTCTTTCTTGAATGTTAAAGGCCCTGAACTACTAAATATGTACGTCGGCCAAAGTGAACGAGCTATTCGTTCTATATTTCGCAAGGCAAAGGAAAATCAACCAAGCCTCTTATTCTTCGACGAAGTCGAATCCATAGCATCAAAACGAAGTTCTGGGCATGTGGCAACTGCCAGGATGGTGAGTCAACTGATTCTGGAGTTTGACGCTATAGGATCAAATAGAAGTATTTTCATCATCGGGGCTTCAAATCGACCAGATATACTCGACACTTCTCTTTTGCGTCCTGGTAGATTCGATCGTTTACTTTACATGGGTATTGATACCACTCTTGAAAGGCGAATCAAGCTTTTAGAAGCTTCGACCCGCCAAATGTGTCTTTCGAACGATGTACAACTTCATGAAATCGCAAAACATTGCGATCCACTTTGCTCAGGGGCGGACATTTATGGAATTTGCGTTCGGGCGTGGATGCTTGCGGCAAAGCGGTATTTGCTTGCTTCTGAGTCACGCATGCTGATACAAAGCAGTTACCAACCAGTGTGTGTGTCAAACGTAGAATTGATAGCTTCTGCAGTTTCAACTACCACCTCTGTTGTTTCTGAAGATATGCCGAAGTACGAGGAACTCCGAGACAGATACGATTCTACTGATTGAGACTAAATACTATTCAAAGTGCTAGTTACAAGAACGCTTATTCAGTCGGGCTCTGTGTGTTAGATTTTTGTTTTACGTCAGAAGCAATTTTTCGTAGCAAATTTTCGTGTTTTTGATCGGTCTGGGCACGGATCTCGGCTTGAAGCTTAGATCGTAGGTCTACAGCATCTCTTGACTTTTGCTCGGCTACATATAGCGCCTTTGGGTACGTGGTTAGAAGAAAGTTGAAAAAGTGCCGTCTGTGCATACCTCGCTGAGTTTGGCAAAACTGTCGTTGATTCGTGTTGTTTGTAAACCGCGACCATCGGCCGCAAGCCGCTTGTCCAGTGGAATCGTATAACCTTTGGAATTCTGTATGCAAAAGCGTCATGGTTTAACTTCAAACTAATTTTGCCATCGCACCTTCCAGTTGGAAATCGACGGTGGAATATTCCACTGTGCTCTTTCACTTTCCGTGAGTGCACGAGGTGGACTATGTAAGACCGTACTCGGTGGTGAACTGTGCGCTGGAGGCATCTGATAGATCATTAGTATTCATTTAATGCAAAATGTGCAAGCAGCGTGCCTTTTTCAACTTGATATGCGCTGGTTCCAGGGGGTCGGAAACAACTTCGTGCAGTTTTATGACGCGTGACTGGGCAGCGGCTTGCTCACCACCAGACTTCGAGTACTTAAAATACTTCGGAGCGGTGGAGCCAGCAAGTTCGCCATTTGATGGATCACGCGATGATATTGCATCCACCGTTCTCCTGATATCTGCCGCAACCGCACCTGAAAGTTGTCTTCTCAACTGGTTGTGTGTCAGTGAGAGAAAGAATTCGGAGGACTTTGACGTACTTTAGGTATTTGCGACTGCAAAGAAGCATCATGTATGTTGCTACCAATCGCTAAAGCGAAATGACGTTTCTGTGACGTCGAACCGATTGGATCAGTGGACGATGTGCGCGCGCGCAGTTCTGGGAACGAGCCTCCGTCGCTCGTACAAGAGGAAACTGTATGAAGTGTCCGATTCCCGTACGCGCTGGCTTGAACGTACTTGCCCCCAGTAGAGGCCGTCATCAAAGCGACGCTCTAGGATGTCGGTGCTGCACGAATGGTGTACGGGGACGAGTGTCGTTTCAACGTGACCGCCGTGGGCCCTCGAACGTCAAAAACTGGGAACATGCGCAGCATAAACCATTTAACCATCCCAGCATGATGGGCATGATGGGCATCTCTGTATGTAAGCAGGTTACATATACTTATGTCCAGTATGTAAACTTCTACGGGATGCGTATGAACTTCTAGACGCACACTCACGCACAACACCTAGCGCGACGGTAGCCGGTTCAAATCGCGACGCAAACGCACGCAATTAGAAACCACCTGTAGTTCGGATTCCAATTTCGCGGGGCTATGAACGCGAACAACTTGGTCACAAGAGAGGTGTGGGCCGATAACTTGGAGGAGGAGATGGGGATCATCCGCGAAGTGATTACAAGATATCCATACGTCGCAATGGATACGGAGTTTCCTGGTGTGGTACGTTCATACCTCTGCGTTCGTTTATTTGATTGACATGAACTCGCAGGTTGCTCGTCCAGTTGGAACTTTTAAAGATCAGTCCGATTTTCACTATCACATGCTGCGTTGCAACGTTGATATGCTTAAGCTTATACAGTTAGGGCTGACATTCACTGACGGCGACGGACATCTTGCACACGTAAATGGTCAATACTGTATCTGGCAATTCAATTTCAAAGAGTTCAGCCTCCGGGAAGATGTATACGCGCGCGACTC